>Ga0160472_100218_pt1 | contig 70800 bp, 68 predicted proteins | sample HID1973M_E11MG_FD_108267 | JGI IMG/M metagenome (GOLD analysis project Ga0160472, IMG submission 108267) | Enriched mosquito-associated microbial communities from UW Madison campus, WI, USA - HID1973M_E11 MG | ecosystem: Host-associated > Arthropoda: Insects > Digestive system > Unclassified ... | reverse complement strand
TTTTCAGTTGACTAAGGTATGACTAAAGCCGCTGAAAACACAAACAATTTTTTAAGAAAATTACCCGATTTGAGTATTTTCGATAACCAATTTACCGTTATAGTATAGGTTACCATCAACGTTGTAAGCACGGTGAGGTACGTGTATAGCACCTGTTGCCGAGCATGTTGCCAAAGAAGGAGTCACAGCTTTATAGTGCGTTCTTCTTTTATTTTTTCTCTGTTTCGAGATTTTCCGTTTTGGATGTGCCATTGGTATATAATCTAATTATTTTTTTAACTTATTAAGTGCTTCCCAACGTGGGTCGCTATTTTCTTCATTTTCTTCGTGCTGTTTGTCGATTGATAATTTCTCCAAACGATCAATCATTTCCTGATCACAATCTTTATCAGCTTGCTCACAGTTTTTTATATAAGGCACCGCTACGTTAATCATTTCGTATAAAGGACCTGATATGTCAATTGAAGTTTCTTTACGGCTTAACGAGATAATTTCATCGTCATCGCTTTCCAGTTCAGCTTCTGCAAACTTTACAATCTGTCTTTCGTACAAATTTATTGGTAGCGGAAATTCAGATAAGCATTTATCGCAATCTAAATTTACTGTTCCAATTACTTTGAATTTTAAAAGCATCATGGTCTCTTGTTTCTCAAGTTCCAGGTCTACTTTCAAATTTCCACTTTTAATTAACGAATACTCAAAAGCATTAAAAAAGGTGTCATCTAGCTCATATTCAAACTGATGAATGCCCAATTTTAATCCGGTAAACGGTAATGAAAATTGTTTTAGTGGGTTCAAAGTACTGTAAAATTTTAGCCTGCAAATGTAGGGATAAAATAATTAGATTAAAAATGTTTTTTAAAAATTGTTGGGTTTGAATTTCTGGTAATTAAGAATGGGGGCATAATCAAATCGACTTACGAAGTTTTGAGGCCTTTGTGCAAGGGAAACTTCGACAGTCTCCGATACCATAACCTTAACTATTGAATTTTTATACAGCCAACACCATTTCCTTGTTATTTCTGCTCCATTCGCTCCACGATCCAACATAAAGTTTGGGAATTGGCAAACCCGCATAATCCATCGCCAAAAGTGTATGGCAAGCCGTTATACCCGATCCGCAATGCACAATGATGTTTTCTGATTTAAAATTTTCTAAAGCTTTTAAATATTTTTCTTTTAAAGCTTCTGGTGCGAGAAAAAATCCTTCTGCATTCAAATTTTCGGTAAAAGGGATATTTGTTGCGCCTGGAATATGCCCAGCAATAAGATCGATGGGTTCTGTTAAACCTGCAAATCGATTCGCATCTCGAACATCTATCACCATGTATTCATCCGTTTTGGCAACTTTTTCTACTTCATCAATATTAGAGAGGGGCAAATCCCAAGCTGTAATTTTGTATGGCTCAACGTTTTTTGCAACTTCTATTTTATTACTTAAGGGGAAGCCTGCTTTAACAGCGGCGTCAAAGCCACCGTCAATTACCTGCACTTTTGTATGTCCTACCGCTTTCAACATCCACCATAGCCTAGCCGCCGCGTTTCCACCATTTTTATCATCATAAACAACAACATGGTCGTTTTTTGAAATTCCAAATTTTTGCAAAACCTGAGCGAATTGGTTAAAACTTGGAAGTGGATGTCTTCCGCCATTGGCAAAATCATCAATGTTTGCCAAATCATTGTTTACATCAGCGAAGAGCGCACCTTCCAAATGCTGTTCATCATATCTGGCTTTTGATCCTGCACTGGTATCAATAATAACAATTTCTTCTAACTGACTTAATTCGATTAAATCTTTAGGTTTTATAATTGGGGAAATTGGATTCATTTTGTAAAATTTTTTGGTTCGATTTTTTGATTAAAGCCAAAAGCCCTAATGCCGGGCCAATTGCCAATACCATATAAAGATATTTACTATTAATCTGTTTTGATAAAATATTGAGGAGCTGAATGCTAATTATGGTAATTGCAAAGCCAATGCAATTTACGATTGTTAAGGAAGTTCCTCTAGTTTCTGCAGTTGAGTATTTTGCAATCAGCGATGAGAACAATGGAGAGTCGGCTGTTGCGGTTAACCCCCAAATAGATAAAAACATAAGGACTACAGGCATTGAACTTGTTAATACAATGGGAGATAATAAACAGCATATTCCCGAAATGCATAAGGCAGCTGTGGCAATTTTTTTGGCACCAAGACGCTGAGATAATATTCCGCCAAAAGCACAACCTAAACTGCCTATTCCAATTACCATGAAACTAAGCAGAGATACGTTGAAACTCAGGTGATTTTGAGATCTATAAAAATTCAATACCAATGGAAGAAATGCCCAAAAAGCATACAATTCCCACATATGGCCAAAATAACCAAAAGCTGTAGCTCTAAATTGCTCATTTTTGAAACCCAAAATAAAGTGGGCGAAATTTACCTTTTGGCCTGCTTTGCGAAAGGGACCATCTGGAATGAAAATGAAAAGTGCCAAGCCTCCAATTACTGCCAGAAACGATGTTGCATAAATTACATATTGCCAGGAAAAACTTAAACTTAAGCTTTTAATTAGGTGTGGGAATGCAGTTCCCAGAACCAATGCGCCAACTAAAAACCCAAGCGATTTACCCAATCCTTCTTGATAATAATCTGAAGCGATTTTCATACCTACTGGATAAATTCCGGCAAGCATAAAGCCTGTTAAAAAACGGCAACTCATTAAAGCTTCAATCGGGATGTTTTCGAAGCAAATACCAAGGTTAAATACGGCAGCAATTAGTGCACAGATGCCAAAAACTTTTGAAGGCGAGAAGTAATCTGATATGGCAAAAACGGCAAAAACCAGCGTGCCTGCAATAAAGCCAAACTGAACCATACTGGTTAAATTGGCTAAAAGATTGGTTTCGTGATTGTAATTTTTAGCAATATCGACTAAAACTGCGTTCCCTGCAAACCATAAAGAAGTGCAGAGAAACTGCGAAACCACAATGATTGGTAAAACAAGTTTTAGTGTGGGACGTTTTTTCATTACTGGTAGGACCTAATTCGGGGGCCAATATACTAGATTTTCAAAAATTAAAATCTATTGTGTGCTAAGCCAAAAGCTTTCGCGGACTATTCGCCCTTAATAAAATCCTTTAAAACTTTTTTGGCATCCGAGCCTATTGGTGATTCTCCTTTATAAATGATGTTGTCAATTTTCCAAGATTTCTCCTTTATTAGAAGAATTTCATCTTGCCACGAAGTTTTGTAGGTAGCGTTTTTAAAATTTGCAGTTACGCTCGCTGTATCTCCATCTATTTTTATTTTTTCAACAGAAACGGAGGTTGGACCTTCATATAAACTCGAAAAAATGTCGCCTTCAATTAAATCCGGTTTATCGTTTGGATGTGTGCTTTTTAAAATCGCTTCTTCGCTAGCTTTCTCCTTTTTTATTGTACCAGATAATAATTTTGATAGATTGGCACTTAAAAGGGATGTTTTTGCCGAATTATGGTCTGCAGTGTAATTCTTATAAAAACTTTCTACAACAGTTTTAATTTCCTGATTTGCATTGTTGCAACCAAGCATACCTACCGTAAAAACCACTAACGCAAATAAGGTTATTTTTTTCATCTTGTTTAATTGAAACTCATTTATAATTATTTGCTATACTGAATCCACGAAGCGGTACTAAAATTGATTATTTTAGAGCAAAAGCGTAGTTCAGTAAATTTTAGGATGTCGCCACAATGGCAGAATAGGAGTGATGTGCGAAGATAGTAATCTTAGTTTATTTTCTCTGCAAATTGTATTTAGGCTTTGGGCAGAAGTTATTGCATTGCCCTAACTAATATAAACCTGATTGGACGAAAAGCCCCAATTTTTTATTGGGCTTGTAGGGAAAGCAGGACTTTTGGAACCAATGGAATACTGGACCTTGCTTTACAAGTAATAAAATACTAAACCTTAACTTAGATTTTGCTTTTGCTTTTACGAAGCATCATCCTTAATATCGAACTGAGTTTCTACAACTTTTCCGCCACCGCGTAATTGATTGCTTAACAGTTCCTCTTGCTCTCTACGGTTTTTTACAATGTGGATTGCCGAAAATAAGGCTTCAGTAAACGAAGTAGAGTCGGCTAAATCTTTCCCTGCAATATCGTAACCTGTTCCATGATCTGGAGAAGTTCGTACAAAGTTTAAACCAGCAGTATAATTAACGCCATTATGGAAAGCCAAAGTTTTAAAAGGAATTAGTCCTTGATCGTGATACATGGCTAACACGGCATCAAACTGTTTGTAACTGCCATTGCCAAAGAAGCCATCGGCAGGGTATGGCCCAAAACAAACAATGCCCTTATCATAAGCTTCCTGAATGGCCGGAGTAATAATTTCTGCTTCTTCAGTACCTAATAAACCATTATCACTAGCATGTGGATTTAAGCCCAAAACTGCAATTTTTGGTTTTTCAATCCAGAAGTCTTTTTTCAAGCTTTCATTAATCAGCTTTAATTTGCTTAATATTTTTTCTTTGGTAATGGAAGTTGGAACATCTTTAACGGGAATATGTCCGGTTACCACACCAACACGTAAATTTTCGCTGATTAAAAACATCAGTACATCTTTACTTCCACTTTTTTCTTGTAAATATTCAGTGTGCCCAGGAAATGCAAATGTTTCTGATTGGATGTTATGTTTGTTAATCGGAGCGGTTACCAAGGCGTCAATATCTCCATTAATTAGATCTGAAGTTGCCCTTTCTAACGATAGTAGAGCATATTTTCCACCTGTTTCGGTAACCTGACCAAGTTCTATTTTTACATCTTCTTCCCAGCAATTAATCATGTTTGCTTTTTTTACCTGAGCTTGGTTGGCATGATTGATTACGTTGAAACTGAAATCGCCAAGGTTGTTCGCTTTTCTGTGGAACGATGAAACCTTGGTATGGCCATAAACAATTGGAGTACAATAATTTAAAATAGCAGGATTGGATAATGTTTTGATAATTACCTCTAAACCTATGCCGTTCACGTCGCCTATACTGATGCCAATTTTAAGTTTATTGCTCATAATTACTGGAAAATTTTAGCGCAAATTACTGATTTTCGTTTAAAGACTTTAAAAAAAATGAAACCACAAGGAACACGAAGTGATTTGCAAAGAAATATTAAGCCTATCTTTGCAATATAATTTAATTTTAAAAGTTCCGATTCTCGGGATTGAGGTATGAGTTTAGTAAAAGCGAAAAAACATTTAGGTCAGCATTTTTTAACAGACAAAGGCATTGCCAACCGCATTGTAGAAAGTTTGGTAAATACCGATAAGTACAAGCAAGTTTTAGAAGTTGGACCTGGAATGGGAATTCTGTCTGATTTTTTGTTGCAACGCGAAGATTTGGAGACATACTTAATTGACATTGATACAGAATCTTTTCATTTTTTAAACGAAAAATATCCGCAATTGGGTGATCGCTTAATTAATGGGGATTTTTTGAAATTAGATTTCGACGCTATTTTTCCAAATCAATTTGCGATTATTGGAAACTTCCCTTACAACATTTCATCTCAGATTTTATTTAAGATTTTAGATAACCGCAATAAAGTTGTCGAAATGGTTGGCATGTTTCAAAAGGAAGTTGCCCAGCGCTGTGCTTCTCCATCAGGAACAAAAGAATATGGCATTTTAAGTGTGTTTCTTCAGGCCTATTATAAAATTGAATATCTGTTCACCGTTAAACCCGGAACTTTCAACCCACCACCTAAAGTAAATTCTGCGGTAATTCGTTTAACCCGAAACGATGTTGAGCAATTGGATTGCGATGAAAAATTATTTTGGCGTGTTGTGAAAGCTGGATTTAACCAACGAAGAAAAACTTTGCGTAACGCACTATCTGCAGTTATGCCACGAGATAAAATGGATGACCATATTTATTTTGAAAAAAGAGCAGAGCAGTTAACGGTAGCGGATTTTATTGCGCTAACGAAGCATGTAAGTTCCTTAATATAAATTGATTTTTTCATTTGAGTATTCATTGCCGTCGTGCTTCAGCCAGGCATTTGTTTAAATTTTATTTGAAGCTTAACAAAACCTTTTTTATCCCCATATCGACATGCCCTTGGGAACATGTCTAATCATTTTGCTTATTCATTGCCGTCGTGCTTCAGCCAACGGGCATTTGTTTAAATTTTATTTGAAGCTTAACAAAACCCTCTTTATCCCCATATCGACATGCCCTTGGGAACATGTCTAATCATTTTGCTTACTCATTGCCGTCGTGCTTCAGCCGACGGATATGTGTTTAAATTTTATTTGAAGCTTAACAAAACCTTCCTTATCCTTATGTTCGACATGCCCTTGTGAACATGTTTAACCATTTTGTTTAATCATTGCCGCGTGCTTCAGCCGACGGATATTAGATATGTACCTTACCCTACTTCGCCTTCAAAAACCAGTTTGGCAGGCCCGCATAAAAACACATTGGTAAATTTTTGGCCGTCGTAATCAAATTCGATTTTAATATCGCCACCTAAAACTTTAATATCGGTTTTAATATGTCCGGTTTGATTTTTATGTTTAGCCATGGCCATGGCTACTGCAGTAACGCCCGTTCCACAGGCATAGGTTTCATCCTCAACACCGCGTTCGTAAGTGCGCACAAATAAATGGTCGCCATTGTCTTCAACAAAGTTTACGTTGATGCCCTTTGCATTATAAGTTTCGTTATAACGGATGCTTTTACCTGCATGATAAACATCGAAATCTTTTAAATCTTTCTGTAAAATTACATAATGTGGCGAGCCTGTATTTAATACAAAAGCATCTCCATCGTTGGTTATGTTGTCAACATCAATCATCTGTAGATCAACCCATTCGCCATTTTCTGAAATTCTGGCATAATGTGGGCCATCAACTGCCAAAAAGTTTGTTTCTTTATCTATGATTCCCAATTGTTTAGCAAAGGCAACAATGCATCGCCCACCATTACCGCACATACTTCCCAATTTACCGTCGGCATTGAAATAGTGCATTTCAAAATCATATTGATCATGTTTAGTTACGAACATTAATCCATCTGCACCAACACCAAATCTTCTATGGCAAAGTTGTTCAATTAGCTCATTATCAATTGTTTTTAACGGACTCATTGTATGGTCTATCAAAATAAAATCGTTTCCTGCACCTTGATATTTAAAGAAATTAATTTTCATGAAAGCTTCATTTTTAAATGCAATATTTGAATTGTAAAAAGCAACCAAAGTTAACGGTTTTTTGATTTAACATTTTTTAACACAAAACCAAGTGCTTTAGTTATACAAATATCGTTTATATGGTATTAAATTTGAATAAACTAACGAAAGAAATTTAAGCAGATAAAAACTGCTGGGGCATTCTGCTTAAATCAAAGACGAACACAATGCTCTCGCGACCTTTATTAAAAATAAATAATTAACACATGAAAAAAATATTAGGAATCACAGTTTTGGCTGCGTTTATAGGTGGTGCCGCAGCCATTGGGGGTTACAAACTTTTTGAGCGTAACCAATTAGGAGGTACAATTTCTGAAAAACAACAGTTGTATTTTGCCAATAATCCATTAAAAGTTTCATCGGCTGGTGAGGCAGACTTTACCCAGGCAGCAGCAGCGGTTGCGCCAGGAGTAGTACACATTAAAACAACTTATGCAGCATCAAGCAAAGCACAGGGCGGTTCATCTCCGTTTGATATGTTTGATGATTTTTTTGGCGGAGGCGGTCGCCAAGCTCAACGCCAACCTAGAGCTGCATCTGGTTCTGGTGTAATTATAAGTCAAGATGGTTATATCGTTACTAATAATCACGTAGTTGAAAATGCGGATAAGGTTGAAGTAATTTTAACAGATAGACGCAAGGTTGAAGCCAAGGTTATCGGTCGCGACCCAAACACGGATTTGGCTTTAATTAAAGTAAATGCAACAGGTTTGCCGGTTGTAAAAATGGGTAACTCAGATAATGTGCAAGTGGGCGAATGGGTTTTAGCAGTAGGTTATCCGTTAGATTTAAATACAACGGTTACAGCAGGTATTGTAAGCGCAAAAGCCCGTAGTATTGGTATTATTGGTCGCGAGCAACAGCAAGGCAATCAACTAACTGAAGAAGAGTATGAGGAGTATCGTCGTACTGGCAAAAGACCGCAACAGGCTCCAAATTCAAGTATTGAAGCATTTATTCAAACAGATGCGGCAATTAATCCTGGAAATAGTGGTGGTGCTTTGGTAAATGCAAATGGCGAATTAATTGGAATTAACTCTGCTATCGCTTCTCAAAGTGGTTACAATCAAGGTTATGGTTTTGCAATCCCAGTTAACTTAGCCAGAAAGATTGTTGATGATTTTATGAAATATGGCTCAGTAAAAAGAGGTTATATAGGTGTAAACTTTGTGCCATTAAGTGCTGATAATCCAGAAGAGATTAAAACAAGTGAAATTAATGGCTTGTATGTTAATGATGTTGTTGCAGGCGGTGGAGCAGAAGCAGCCGGATTAAAATCTGGCGATATCATCAAAAAAGTTGATGGTGCTACAATTTACGATTCACCAGATTTACAAGAGAAAGTTGGCCGTTTAAATCCTGGCGATAAAGTGAGGTTAACGGTTTTAAGAGATGGTGCTTTGAAAGATTATACAGTAACCTTAAAAGGCGAAGCCAGCGTAGGTGTAGTTGCTAAAAACAATGCAGCTAAAGGTGCTGAGATCTCTAAATTGGGTGCAACATTTGCTCCAGTTTCTCCGGCTCAAAAATCTAAATTTGGTATTGCTAACGGTGTTGTGGTTACTGGTGTTGCAGCAGGTAAAGCATTTGATAGCTACGGAATACCAAAAGGATTAATTATAACCAAGGTTAATGGCTTAAATGTAAACAGTGTTGCTGATGTACAAAAAGCATTGCCACAAACCAAAAACAACATCATCAGAATTGCTGGTGTAGACGAACAGGGAACTTATAATTTCAACTTCCCGATTCAATAATTAAAATAGTAAAGCTTAAAAAATGCTCCCAAATTTTGGGAGCATTTTTTTTGGGCCAATAATTGATAAAATGCTTAAATGGTTACCCAATAATTAAGATATTCCAATATAGTTCCAATAAAATCGTTTTAATCTTGACTTCTTAAGATAGAACTTAATTAAACATTCATTCGATAATGATTAACCAGCAAATTTTAAACTGTTTTAAAAAAAACCACTCTATTCTGTTTTACAAGTTCATCTGTTTTTCATAATCAAATTTTAGTTTCGCTATTTACCGATTGATAATCAGTGTTTACCGATACACTATAATTTAATTTTTAATAAATATTCATATTTGAATTAGCAACTAACACCAACATTATGGCATTAGCGTACATTAATCTTAGCTCGAAACAGTATTTCAATTTTATGTGTAAAAATGATTTTGAAAGAAGAATCTATCACGATACGTATAAGGAATTTCAGAAAAAATCAAAAATTTATAGCTTAAATAACAGTTTAAATACCTTTGCTGATATGGTTCAAGCAAATGAAAGGGCAAATTCGCTTCATCAAAAGCTTAATTATTCTATCATGAATACAGTTGAGGCATTGGATAACCAAATGCCTATACTTAATGATGAGGACGGAAATTCTATCTTATTTGATTTTGCCGAACTGAATATTTATGCTTCTGATTTATTAAATAAAGCTGGCCATGTAGTTTCCCTTACCTATACAAGTCCGAAATTAGTTTTGCATGAAATAGTTGAAGATACGTTGATTTTAAGTTACGATGGAGGAAACAATAATGAAACCTTTATGGTAAAAATGAATAACGATATTGTAGTAAAATATGAGCAAAAAAGAGAACTGGTTTATAGCTAGTTAATTCTCAAAACAAAATCTTACCAAATAGCCGAGAAAAATATTATTAATTTGTAGCATGCAACGCTTTAAAACTCCAACTTTCATTATTCATGCAGCAGGTTGGCTATTGTTTTTAACTTTTCCGTTGCTCTTTATTAATAACGAACAATCTGGCCAGAGTAGTTTTTTGTTGCTGGCTTCCCCATATTACTGGCTTTTTTGCCTTACCTATATGGTTATGTTTTATTTTAATGCCTTGGTTTTAGTGCCAAAGCTAATGTTTAAAAAACGGTATTTTATTTATACGGCGGTTCTTCTAGGCTTATTTAGTTTTGTATATTATTCGCAACCGTATGATAATTTATTGGGGCACAATAAAAGTGTAATCGCAGCCTTAAAGGGATTTCAAGATGGCCAGCCGAAAGGATTAAACCAATCTTTGCAGCCCGGAAAAGATACCACAATGGGCCCTAATATCGCAATGCCATTTGGACCTTTGCCCAATCAGGATCTGCGGATGCAAGATCCTAACCTAAAAAGACAGAAAGGGATTTTGGATTTACATCAATCAGAAAATATTGATGTAATCAGCCTATTTATTTTTATGATGATTATGGGCTTGAGCATTGCCACAAGTACCGTTCAGCGTTGGCAAAATGCCGAGTCTAAAGTGGTAAAAGCCGAGGCCGAAAAAGCCACAGCCGAACTTTCCTTTTTAAAAGCACAAATCAATCCTCATTTTCTGTTCAATACTCTGAACAATATTTACACGCAATCGGTAATCAATAGCGAACACACGTCAGAAAGCATTATGAAACTTTCGAACATTATGAGATATGTTACAGATGATGTTACCCAGGATTTTGTAATGCTGAAAGATGAAATTGACTGTGTTAGAGATTATATTGAATTGCAGAGATTGCGTTTGGGCGCTGATGCAGAGTTAAATTTTAATGTTCAGGGAAAACCCGATGGGAAAAAAATTGCGCCCTTAATCTTTATGACCTTTATAGAAAATGCTTTCAAATACGGGGTTACCAAAAAAGAGAAAACCATTATAAACATTAACCTGAGCATTGAAGCTAATAAAATTGATTTTTTTTGCCAGAATAAAATATACCCATACAAATCAAATTTAGAACGCAGTGGAATAGGTATCGCGAATACAAGGCAACGATTGGAACATTTATATCCTCAGCGCCACCAGCTCAATATCAGTAACGAGCAGGAAATGTTTTCGGTTAATTTGTGTGTAAATTGCTAACGCTTTAAAATTAAATTATGGCTTTAAAATGTGTAGCTATTGATGATGAGCCTTTAGCGCTCGAACTAATAAAAACTTATGTGGCTAGGTTTCCGGGATTGCAGTTGGTACAGGTTTTTGAGGATGCACTTTCCGGTGCCGAGTATTTAAAGCAAAACCCTGTAGATTTACTTTTTGTGGATGTAAACATGCCCGATATTACCGGAGTTGAACTGGTTCGCAGTTTGGTAAACAGCCCGATGATTATTTTTACAACGGCTTACAGAAATTATGCATTCGAAAGTTATGAGTTACAAGCTATAGATTATCTTTTAAAACCGATTGATTTTACGCGTTTTACCGCTGCGGTAGAAAAAGCGATAGATTTTCATAAGTATAAAAACTCGATCCAGGAAAGCACAAACGACGAAAGTATTTATGTGTATTCTGAATATAAAATGATTAAAATCTTGCTTCGTGATATTGAATATATTGAAAGCATGGGCGATTACCTTAAAATTTATTTAAGTACAAGCGATAAACCAACGCTAACCTTAATGACAATGAAAAAGGTTTTGGAGAAGCTTCCTACCGATCAGTTTGCAAGAATTCATAGAAGTTATATCGTAGCATTGAACAAGATAAAATCCATTCATAATCGGAAAGTTAAACTGGCTAATTCTGAATTGCCTGTTGGCGATGCTTATGCCGATTTTATCAATCAGCAGAAAGGAAATATTTAAATAGATATGAAACTAAAATCGAATATTGCAACAAGCGAAAATGGATTTATTTTCAATCCGGCAACGGGCGATTCCTTTACGAGCAATGGCATTGCGGCAGAAATTTTGGCCTATATGAAATTGGCGGAAACCGAACAGGAAATAAAAAAACGAATTTTAGATAAATATGAAGTAGAGCCCAGTCAATTGGAACGAGATTGGGACGATTATATGTTGCAATTAAAAGAGGCTAATCTTTTAGATTTATAAGCCAAAAACCAAAACTAATCATGTACGTTTCTCAAAATCAGCAAAAATCTAAAGCATTAACTATAGCGGTTACAGGCTTAAATGCGAACGATAATCCAGGCCCTGGGTTGGCGGTGATTAGAGCTTTGCGAGAAGGTTTTGGGAATGAGTTAAGGATTATCGGCTTAGCTTATGAAACACTGGAACCTGCTATCTATTTAAAAGATCAGATAGATAAAACGTACCAAATTCCATATCCTTCTGCTGGTGTTAAGGCATTGTTGGAACGATTAAATTATATTCAGGAAAAGGAAAATATCGATGTGCTGATTCCAAATTTTGATGCGGAACTTTACAACTTTATTAAAATAGAAAAGGAGTTATTATCCGTTGGAATTAAAACATTTTTGCCATCGCATAAACAGTTAGAAGAAAGGGACAAGATAAATTTAAAGGCTTTTGGTGATAAAAATAACTTTAAAATACCTGCTGATGAAGTTATTTTTAAATCATCGAATATAGATATTCCAGCAGAGAAGTTTGGTTATCCTTTATTGGTTAAGGGAAAATTTTATGATGCTTATATTGTTCAAAATGCTTCAGATGCACATAAGGCCTTTCATAAGTTGCATGCAAAATGGGGCTTGCCAATCATTATTCAGGAATTTATAAAGGGCACTGAAATTAATATTGCAGGCTTGGGAGATGGCAAGGGAAATGCCATTAGTGTAATTCCAATGCGGAAAATGTACATCACCGAAAAAGGTAAAGCTTGGGCAGGAATTACCATTGAAGATGAAAAGCTAATTGCGCTTGCTCAAGATTTTGTGAAGGCTACAAACTGGAAAGGTGGTTTCGAACTAGAAATTATGAAAAACGATAAAGGCGATTTATATATTATGGAGGTAAATCCGCGATTTCCAGCATGGATTTATTTAACTGTTGCTTCAGGTCAAAACCAGCCAAAAGCATTGGTAGATTTAGCTTTGGGAAATACTGTTGATGAATTTTCGACTTACAAGACAGGTAAAATGTTTATTAGATATGCTTGGGATAACGTGATAGATGTAGAAGAATTCCAGAAATTTTCTGCATTTGGGGAGTTGTAAAAAGATATCAATTTCTAGTTGTAGCGTCTCGCTACGACATAAGAGAAGTTTAACCATATAAAAGATACGAAAGAAGTGGTTTTTTAGCGAGACGCTAAGACCAGTAAAGAATTGGATAATATAAGGGATATAAGAAAACATAAGTTTGAATGCGTGTCTTGATACTAACTAAATGAAACAAAAATACGAACGGCCAACAATCAAAAAAATGAATACCGGACTAATGAACAAGTTTGGTACGCGTACTGATTTTGATCCTGTTAAAGATATTGACGGTGTTCCAGTTAAAAATTTAATTGCGCAATATGGTTCGCCTGTATTTGTATTGTCTGAAAAACAGATTAGAAGAAACTACCAATCGGCAGTTCGCTCGTTTAAAACCAGATATCCAAAAGTTCAATTTGCATGGAGTTACAAAACCAATTATCTAAATGCAGTCTGCAAAATTTTTCATCAAGAAGGAAGTTGGGCAGAGGTGGTTTCGGGTTTCGAATATCATAAGGCACTTGGTAATGGGGTTCAGGGCAATCAGATTATCTTTAATGGACCAGATAAGAAAGAGGCTGATTTAGTTCTTGCAATCGAAAATCATTCGCTCATTCATATCGATCATTTTGATGAGCTTTATCTGCTCATCCGCATTTGCGAACAGAACAATAAAAAAGCTAAAGTAGCCATTAGAGTAAATTTTGATACTGGTGTTTATCCAATCTGGGATAGATTTGGGTTTAACTACGAAAATGGTCAAGCTTGGACAGCGATAAATAAAATCGCTTCGGCAAAAAATCTCGAATTGATCGGTTTGCATTGCCACATCGGTACATTTATGCTTTCAACATCTGCTTATTCCGTTGCTTCTAAAAAGCTTTGCGATTTAGCCAAGCGTTGTAAGGTTGAACTTCAAAATCCAATTGAATATATAGATTTAGGGGGTGGGTTTCCATCAACTAATACTTTAAAAGGCGCATACTTGCCTGGTGTAGATACTGTTCCATCTGTAGAAGATTTTGCTGAAGCGATTACGAGCACCATTCTTGATTTTGGCTTTACTTCAGATGAACTGCCAACTCTGATTTTAGAAAGCGGTCGGGTTTTAATAGATGATGCAGGTTATTTATTGGGGAGCGTAATTGCCAATAAAAGGTTAAGCGATGGCAGACGAGCAACAATAATGGATTTTGGAATCAATATTCTGTTCACTTCTAATTGGTACGATCATAAAATAAGTCCGGCGCAAGAGGGTTCTCAATACACGGAGGAAACCGTGCTATTTGGCCCGCTCTGTATGAATATAGATGTGGTTAGAGAAAGTATAAATTTACCGCTTTTAGAAACTGGAGATCAAGTTGTGGTACATAAAGTTGGAGCTTATAATATGACACAGTGGATGCAATTTATAAATATGCGACCTGCAGTTGTTTTAATTGATCAAAATGGGCAAAGTCATCAAATTAGAAAACCAGAGACTCTAGAATATTTAGAGATGATGGAACAAATACCCGAACATTTGAAATAAAATATACTTGAAAAAACAGCTTCAATATTACCTAAATGCTGGCTTAAACAGCTACGCAATTTTGTTTTTTTCGCAGAACAAAATTTTGGGTATTTTATTGTTTATGGTTTCCATGTTCAACTTAACCGCCGGAGTAAGCGGACTAATTTCTGCTGGCTTTTCTATTGCACTGGCTACCATTTTGGGCTTTGATAAAGAAGATATCAAATTAGGATTATACAGCTTCAATTCCTTGCTTTTAGGCATCGGTTTTGGAACATTCTACAACTTTAATTATGCATTCTGGTTCTGGCTTTTCGCATCGACATTGCTTTGTATAATGCTAAGCGTTAACCTAAAAGCACTCTTTGCAAAATATGCCCTTCCAACTTTATCTGTTCCGTTTATTATAACCTTTTGGATTGTCCTGATCGCCGTAAATGGCTATGCAGGTATGGGCTTAATGCAAAAAAGCAGCTATGTTATTTTTGAATTGAATACCAGTGGCTCATCTCATTTTACTCAGCTTTGCAGGTTTTTTGATGATTTAAACATGTCGCCTTATTTGGCTTTGTTTTTTAGATCGGTAAGTGCCGTATTATTTCAGAATAGCGTTCTTGCAGGCATAATCATAAGTATCGGTTTTTTCATCCATTCCCGAATCGGCTTCAGCTTATTGGTTATTGGTTTTGTTGTCGCTTGTATTATAAATCATCTTACAGGAACTTATCCAGAAGGAATTAGCAATTACCATTTGGGAGCAAACTTTATGATGGTAAGTTGCGCAATCGGCGGATTTTTTCTAATCCCATCATGGCGCTCGTATTTATGGGCTGTAATCGCCATTCCATTTACATTTTTATTGGTCAATGGCCTTTCTCGGATTCTGGGTTTATACAATTTGCCTGTTTTTTCAATGCCATTTTGCTTCGTAACCATTGGGCTTTTGTATTTTTTTATGCTTAGACAGAAACCGGGTAAACTGCAACTTACCCCACTCCAAAATTATTCTCCAGAAACCAATTTGTATCAATTTGTAAATGGAAAGGAAAGATTAAAAGATTTGAGATATTTAAATCTGAGTTTACCTTTTATGGGGGCATGGACGGTTTCACAGGGTTACAAAGGTTCGATTACCCACAAAGGAGAATGGAGCCAGGCATTGGATTTTGTATTGAAAGATCTGGACAATAAAACCTATCAGTTACCGGGTATTAAACCTGAAGACTATTTTTGTTTTAACAAGCCAGTTTTGGCAGTTGCAGATGGCATTGTACAAGAAGTGATCAACCACATAGATGATAATATTATCGGACAGGTTAATCTCCAGCAAAATTGGGGGAATACCATTGTAATTAAACATGCTGATGATTTATACTCGAAAGTTTCTCATTTAAAAAAGCATTCGGCTAAAGTAAAGGCCGGAGATTTTGTAAAACAGGGAGAAATTATAGCGCAATGTGGCAATTCAGGCCGTTCGCCTGAACCGCATCTTCATTTTCAGGCGCAGATTACACCATTTATTGGCTCCAAAACTTTAGCTTATCCTTTTGCATATTTTGTAAATGAACAAAATCAACTTCAAAATTTTGAGATTCCTAAGGAGGGGGAAACCATTCAATCGCCAGATGTTAATGCATATTTAAAACAGGCTTTTAACTTTCAGCCAGGTTATTTAACAAAAATTAAAGGCGGAAATGGACAACAGGAAACCTGGGAAGTTTTTACCGATAGCCTAAACTATAACTATTTTTATTGTCACGAAAATCAGGCGATTGCTTATTTCATCAATAATACAAATACATTTTATTTTACGCGGTTTTATGGAAGCAAGAAATCTCTGCTGTATCATTTTTATCAAAGCGCATATAAAATTAATTTCTCGGCACATCCGGTTAACGATGTTTATGCAACAGATTCTGAAAGCTTTAAGCCAAGTATATGGTTACAGGATTTGATTTCCCCGTTTTTCACTTACCTCAAAACAATTTATTCGAATGTTTCCATTTTACAAGCTGATGGGCTAATCGTTAAAGCTGGCGCAAAAGACAAAATATTTGGACGGGATAAAAAAATATTTGATGCCGAAATTAAAATCAGCAACAAAGGAATTAACGATTTAGAACTGCAGTACAAAAACAAAAAAGTTAAAATTAAATGGGAAACAGACTTAAGTTAACGGCCCTTCTTTTAATTGTTTTTGTAACAATTGGCAAGGCTCAAACCGGATTTCAACAAACAGATAGTATTTCCTTATCCTTATATAATTCAGCAGAATGGCAAAAACTAATCATTTTTGGAAAAGATGCTCTTTCCAAGGGCGACGATTTTCCACTTTTGAGGTTGCGAATTGGTTATGCATCTTTTGTAAGAGAAAATTTTTCTGATGCATTGGTTCAGTACAATAAAATTTTAGAAACTGATGAGTTTAATCAAATAGCACTTTATTACGCTTATTTATGCAATGTTTATCTCAATAGACTAGAAGATGCCGGTTTTTTGGCTAAACGTTTAGAAGATAAAACCGTTGCCGGCAAGAAAGTAAATCGCTTCAGTTTATTATCTGCAGGAGCAGAAACCGGAATAAAGTTTACCAATATTTACGAGCGTGGAAATTCTTCTTATTCGAGAGCGTTTGTTGATATGCGATTGGGTTACGGATTAAGTTTGTCTCAGTCTTTTACCTACTTTAATCAACCCATTCATGATGACAATATTGAGCAACCTGGGTATTATGCCAAAGTAAACTACACGCCATTTCGAAAAATAAATATCATTGGTGCTTATCATTACATGCGCTCAAATCTGCGCCAGCTGGTTTATCAAAATAATGTTGGTTTGCTTGGACTGAGGTACGCAGATGCAGGAAGCGATTTGCAAGGCGATTTTATTTTATCGCAGATAGGCGATGAAAAAACAAGACAGTATAATTTAAAGTTTACAAAATATTTAACAGGGAACTTAAACTTCTATAGCATATCAAGATTAACATTAATGGATGTTTTAAGTAATGAAAATCTGGTTTTTCATCAGTTGATCGGTTTTAAGCCAATTAGAAATCTTTGGTTCGAAGAGGGCGTTACCTTCGGGAATCAATATAATTATGCCGAGGCTGATGGTCAATATATCTATAACGGTTTCGACAAAACTAAGTTCAAGATTGTCTCCAATTGTTATTTTTTGTTAAAACAGCACATACTTTTAGGTTTGAATTATACATTTGAGCGTAAATCAGATAATATTTTTAAATTTAATTATTTACAACACTCAATTAACGGAGGCATTACATGGAATTTTTAAAGCGTATTTTATTATTTTCTGCTATTGGCTTTTCTGTATTTGAGGCAAATGCACAGGCGAATTCTGCCTTGCAAAAAGCTTTTCAAAATAGCTATAACGATGAAGGAAAGAAAAATTACAGCCAGGCCATAAGTGATGTAATGCCTTTTTATGCTGAGAATAATTATGAGCTAAACCTTCGAATAGGCTGGCTGTATTATCTGGCGAAGAACTATACTTCATCTCAAAACTATTATTTAAGAGCTGTAAATATTCGACCAAATGCAGTAGAGGCAAAATTTGGATTGGTAAAACCACTTTCTTTAATGAGCAGTTGGGATAAAGTTTTAGAACAGTATAATAACATTTTAAAACTCGATCCGCAAAATACGCAGGCCAATTATTGGGCTGGCGTAATTATTTACAACAGAAAACAATATGCTTCGGCAACAAAATATTTTGCAAGGGTGGTAAGCTTGTATCCCTTTGATTACGATGGAAACCATATGCTGGGCTGGTCTATGCTTTTTTCTGGCAGAAAAGCCGAAGCAAAAGCTTGTTTTGAGCGGGCTTTGCTCATCAAACCTGGAGATACATCAAGCATTGATGGAATAAATCGCAGCATTAAATAGGGCTTAAAACGCAATCAATCAATGTATTTAGGAATAAATTACCCACAAAAAAATAAAAAATTGATTTATAGGGATTTAACTGTACCTTTGGAGAAATTAAATACAATATAATGCAACAAGGAACAGTAAAATTTTTTAATGAAACTAAAGGTTTCGGATTTATCACTCCATCTAATGGCGATGCCGAAATTTTTGTTCATGCTTCAGGCTTAATTGATAACATTCGTGAGAATGATACCGTAAACTACGATGTAGAAGAAGGTAGAAAAGGCCTAAACGCGGTAAATGTTAAAGTAGCTTAAGAAAACTCGAACACATAAATCGTAAAAAGTCCCGATGCAAATCGGGACTTTTTTTGTGGGATGAATTTTAAGAATTTTTGAATCAGGGATGGATTTTTAATCGAATTACTTTCTTGTACAGTTGATTGTGCTTCCGGTATTTAGAGCTCTGAAAGTTGCCTCGGCTGAATTTACATCTGCTGTACTGCCACAGTTTTCCATCGAACTTGTAGTTACATTACCCGCATTGCCGGAGCTCTGAGAAACACTTGCACTACATTGAATGCAAATATTGTCATCTTTTTTGCCACAAGAAGTAACAAATACAAAGGCCAAAAGCACAGCTGATACGCCCATTGCAATCGTTCGAAATTTTACTTTTTTTAAATCCATGATTCTTTTTAGGTTTGGTTTATAATTAGTATGACTATTTTTCAATCGGGCATCCCCAGCCATCGTAATAGCCATGAAAATTCCGGGCTTCTTCGGCAAGCTTGATTGTGGTTTCGTTTATGGTGTCATAATCAACCGGCTCTATTTTGGTTAAATGAAGAGAATAAGAGTATTCGAATTGAGAACCCTCCCCTTCATTTTCTATTGTAAAACCTAACCCCTCAATTTGTTTAATAAAAGCCACCCGATCAGACAATGCTTTGAAATAAAGATAATGATCCACTTTTCTTGGTAGATCGTGATTGTCGCCAGATTTCCGCAAACTTTCCAAAACCTTTCGGTTGAGCATAGCCTGGTACTGATTAGGTAAGGGGTATAAGAAATTTAAATAAGCTGTCCAATTGGTATCTTCTTTAATTCCAAAATCGTATTGGTAATTAGGATAAGCAACCATAACTTCAGAAATGGTTTTATCAAATAATAAGCTATCGCTGAAATAAAAATATAAATCTCGATGTCCATTGGAAGTTAACCGACCGGGATAAACGCAATCAAATTTTTTAGTTAGTGCATTAACCAAATTGTCTTCTATTTCATAGAGTTTATCACTTTCTTCTGCAGATGATAAGCCATCTTCTCTTGGATTATTCATCTGAATGGAAATCCAGATTAAACTAGCCTTATCTTTTATAGGGGCAATTGATTTGAAGCCAAGATCAATCAGAATCGAACCTAATTTATGATCTACATTGGTAAAGTAGGTGTCCCAATCTTCTTTGTGTGTAGGCAGTTTCTGAATTTCGCTTTTTGACGATGAACCGAATAAATTTTTAAATAATCCCATATTTTAAAAAGGTGTTGGTTGCTGATTGGTGCTTGCTTGTTTTTGTTGCTCATTTCGTTTAAGTACATAACCCAATAAACCAAAAATGGTTAATACTAATGGAACTAGCCAACGTGTAAAGCCTGTGTTAACCTGGCCGGGAGAAAAATGTAAAATATCATTAGCGATAACAACAGCGGCTAGAATTAAAAATAGAAATGGGTAACGGAAGAATAATCTTTTCATTTTTTTTTTAGAATTCAACAAATAAGCTAAGGGTGCTTTAACTCGCTTTGGGATAAAAAATGAATAGGGATTTGCCAACCCATGGTTTGCATGAGCTAAAATAAAAATTTTATGATGAAAATGAAATGTTTTTGAGATTTCAGTCCATCACTTTCTCGCATTGAAAATATAATGAATTATATAGCAATGGAATTTTGTAGATACACTAAGTATAAAAGCGGCCAAATGAAACCAATAATAATTCATATTCTTTCGATTTTTTGCGATATAGCTTTAGAATGTTTCTAAATAAATACTTTATCGCTGTTTTGTCATAATGCTTTATAAATTAAAGCTATAATTAAATACTTTTGCAAGAAATTTAGATATTAATCCTAATCAAATGAGTGGTTTCGGAAATGCTTTTTCTTCTTCTATTGGGAAGAAATTCATAATGGGTATTACAGGTTTGTTCCTGATACTTTTTTTAATTGTACACTGTGGCATTAACGCGTTAATCTTTTTGGATGACGATGGCTTGAAGTTTAACATTGGTGCACACTTTATGGCAACAAACTGGATCATCAGAGCTGGTGAATACGTGTTGTTTATTGGTTTATTGGTTCATATTTTCCAGGCTTTGCGTTTAACGTTGCAAAACCAAAAAGCTAGACCAGTTAAATATGCTGTAAACGATGGTCAGGCAAATAGTAAATGGTATAGCCGTTCAATGGGTTTGCTAGGTACTTTATTGCTTATTTTCCTGGTAGTTCACTTAAAAGATTTTTGGGTTGTTTCTCGTTTTACAGGCATTCCAACTATTGATGCCAATGGCAACGAAAATCTTTATGGCGTAATGAAAGAGAAATTTCAGGATCCGGTAAGAGTTGCAGTTTACATATTGGCGATGGTTTCTTTATGCTACCATTTATTGCATGGTTTTGCATCTGCATTCCAAACAATGGGTTGGAATCACTCAAAATATAACGGTATAATTAAAAACGTTGGCGTATGGTATTCAATTATCATTTCATTGCTTTTTGCGGCAATGCCAATTGCAGTTTATGCAGGTTTAATTAAATAATTTTAAGCACGAAAGATATGTCAGATATTAATTCAAATATACCGGAAGGCGAATTGACCCAAAAATGGACAAAATTTAAGTCATCTGTGGCTTTGGTTAATCCATCGAATAAAAGAAGTATAGAAGTAATTATTGTAGGTTCTGGTTTAGCAGGTGCTTCGGCAGCAGCTACCTTAGCCGAAATGGGTTATAAAGTTAAATGTTTTTGTTTTCAGGATTCTCCGCGTAGAGCACACTCTATCGCTGCTCAAGGAGGTATCAATGCGGCAAAAAATTATCAAAATGATGGTGATAGCACTTATCGTTTATTCTACGATACCATTAAAGGTGGCGATTACCGTGCACGCGAGGCCAATGTGCATCGCTTGGCAGAAGTTAGTGCCAACATTATAGATCAATGTGTGGCTCAGGGCGTTCCCTTAGCCCGCGAATACGGTGGCTTGCTAGATAACCGATCTTTCGGTGGTACACAGGTTCAACGTACGTTTTATGCTGCAGGTCAAACCGGACAGCAATTATTATTAGGTGCATATTCTGCTTTAGAGCGCCAGATTGGTATGGGTAAAGTAGAAATGTACACGCGCCACGAAATGCTTGAGGTTGTTAAGATTGATGGTAAAGCTCGTGGTATTATTGCCCGTAATTTAATTACCGGAGAAATTGAACGTCACTTCGGCCATGCTGTTGTGCTTGGAACAGGTGGCTACGGAAACGTATTCTATCTGTCTACAAACGCAATGGGCAGTAACGTTACAGCAGCTTGGAAAGCACACAAACAAGGTGCTTATTTTGCAAATCCTTGTTACACCCAAATTCACCCAACCTGTATTCCAGTTTCTGGGGATCATCAATCTAAATTAACCTTGATGTCTGAATCGTTACGTAACGATGGACGTATCTGGGTACCTAAAAAGAAAGATGATACACGTAAAGCATCTGAAATTCCAGAAGATGAAAGAGATTATTATTTAGAGCGTCGTTATCCTGCTTTTGGTAACCTGGTTCCTCGTGATGTGGCTTCGAGAGCAGCCAAAGAACGTTGCGATGCAGGTTATGGTGTTGGTGCTTCTAAATTGGCGGTTTACTTGGATTTTAAAGCAAACACCGAACGCTATGGTAAAATTGAAGCTTCTAAAGCTGGTAACCATAATCCTGATAAGGAAACTTGTATGCGTTTAGGCACAGAAGTTATCAAGGAAAAATATGGTAACCTGTTCGATATGTATGCGCAGATTACTGGCGAAAATCCATACGAAACACCAATGCGTATTTATCCTGCAGTTCACTATACAATGGGTGGATTATGGGTTGATTATAACTTAATGACCAGTGTTGAAGGCTTATATTGTACAGGTGAAGCTAACTTCTCAGATCATGGTGCCAACCGTTTAGGTGCATCTGCTTTGATGCAGGGTTTGGCCGATGGCTATTTCGTTCTGCCTTACACTATCGGTGCTTATTTATCAAAAGAAATTTCGGTAAAGGCAATTTCAACAGATCATCCAGCATTTGTTGAGGCTGAAGCTAAGGCAAAAGGTATTTTAGATACTTTGATCAATATCAAAGGAACTAAATCAGTGGATCATTTCCATAAACGTTTAGGTCACATTATGTGGGAAAAATGTGGAATGGCTCGTAACGCACAAGGCTTAAACGAAGCTATTCAGGAAATTAGAGCCTTACGTGCCGATTTCTGGAGGAATGTCCGTGTACCTGGAACGGCTGATGAATTAAACACCGAATTGGAAAAAGCAGGTCGCGTGGCCGATTTTATAGAACTTGGCGAATTAATGTGTATTGATGCATTAAACCGTAACGAAAGCTGTGGTGGTCACTTCCGTGAAGAATATCAAACTGAAGAAGGCGAAGCATTGCGTGATGATGTAAACTACGCATATGTTGCCGCCTGGGAATTTAAAGAAGGTGTAAACTTCGAGCTTCATAAAGAAGAGTTGAAATTTGAAAATATTAAAGTAGCACAAAGAAGTTATAAATAGATGGAAAGATGTGGGATGTGAGATGTGAGATGTAAATTCTCAATTCTCATATCTAATGTCTCAATTCTCAAATCTGAGATACAATGAGTACAGGAAATATGAACTTAACGCTTAAAGTATGGCGTCAAAAAAATAACAAAACCAAAGGTGCTTTGGTAGATTATAAATTGGCCGATATTTCGCCGGACATGTCTTTCTTAGAGATGTTCGATGTGTTAAACGAGCAATTAATTAACAAAGGCGAAGAACCAGTTGTATTTGATCACGATTGTCGCGAAGGAATTTGCGGAATGTGTTCAATGTTTATCAATGGTAGACCTCACGGACCAAAAGATCTTGTTACAACGTGCCAATTGCACATGCGTTCTTTTAAAGATGGCGATACTATTGTTGTAGAGCCATGGAGGGCAGCTGCGTTTCCGGTTGTTAAAGATTTAACGGTAGATCGCTCTGCGTTTGATAGAGTTATCGCTGCGGGTGGTTTCATTTCTGTAAATACAGGAAATGCGCAAGATGCAAACAACTTACCTATTCCAAAAATGCAAGCAGATGCGGCTTTCGAAGCAGCTGCCTGTATTGGTTGTGGTGCATGTGTTGCAACCTGTAAAAATGCATCTGCAATGTTATTCGTTTCAGCTAAAATCTCTCAGTTGGCATTATTGCCTCAAGGTCAGCCAGAACGTTACCGCCGTGTTCAAAGCATGGTAGCGCAAATGGATGCTGAAGGTTTTGGTAACTGTACCAATACCGGTGCTTGCGAGGCAGAATGTCCTAAAGGAATTTCTTTAGAAAACATCGCTCGTATGAATCGTGATTTTGCATCAGCAAAATTCATTTCAGAAGAAACGGTTTAAAAGTATACTGTGCATCCAGCTTAAACGCTGGGTCTTAAGCCTTCACCTAGTGAGGGCTTTTTTTATGGCGGATAAAATATTATCTGGAAAAAATTAATGGATCTTAATACTAATCTTTAACCAAGAATTTACCATTTGAAAACATATGAAAGTGGTTTATTTGCAATCGAAAGATCGAATAACAGATCAGGTACAAAATAAAAGTTTGCGAAACTGATGATAATCCTATGTTAGCATAATGAAATTATCGCTATTAGAAATTTTATTCTGTAAAATTTGTATATACATTAAAGATTTTATAAATTTAGACTTCCGAGACAGGAGAGAAATCATAAAACCCCGACTATTTTAGCTGGGGTTTTGTGGTTTTTAATAGATTATATTATTGTTCAACATTTATTAATTAAGATTAAAATTAACGTTGATGTTGTACTTTACCCTTACAGGTACACCAAATTGAATACCTGGACTCCATTTTGGTGATCCAGATACTACTCTAATGGCTTCGGCATCTATATCTGAGCTTACGCCCCTTATCAATTTAATATTTGATAATTCACCATTTTTTTCAACAATGAAAGAGAGAAATACCCGCCCAAAAATTTTGTTTTTTTGAGCTTCTTTTGGGTACTTAATATTCTCGCCCAAGTATTGATAAAAAGCTTTAATCCCTCCAGGAAATTGTGGTTGCTTCTCGATACTCACAAAATCGAAAGTTCCGCTGGCGATGGAATCTTTTGAAGGTTTTTTCAAAGTTGGATTTATTGCCATTTTCGGAGTACCAGTAAAATTGATTTTTGAAAGTTTCTCTCTAAGCGCAACATTTTCGGGTTTGTTCTTATTGGCCTTTGTAATTACAATTAAAAGCATTTGCTCATCGTTTACACCAAAAATTGCCTTATGTTCGGTATCCTTTATAACTGTTGCATAGTCTATATCATCCTCCTTAAAGTGCTTTAATGTATCCGTATCTATAGGCAGAAGCTTCCCATCTAAAATGATGTGCGCATTAATTTTGCCAAGGGGTTTCGATTCTTGTGCGTGTACAGCAAAACCGAAGAATAGGATGGAAAGGAGCGTTAAATAGAGATTTTTCATTTTATAGTTTAAGCTTCAAATATAGGTACAAACCTTTGATCGAAGATAATATAGTCCAAAATAATACCCCAGTAATTATTACTGAGGCTTAATGAACGGCTTTATAATTTTCAGTTAATTATCCAAGACTAAAATTAACCGCGATATTATATTTAACCCTTACAAGCTGTTTGTTTAGCTTTGCTGGGTTCCATTTTGGAGAAGATTTTAGAACCCTTATAGCTTCCTGATTTAAGGACTGGCTTAATCCCCTAATAACCTGTAAATCTGTTAGGGAACCATCCTTGTTAACGATGAAAGACAAGAATACTTTACCTTGTTCATTGTTCTTTTTAGCACTTTCTGGATACTTAATATTTTTGCTTAAGTAGCTGTAAAATGCCTTTATTCCTCCGGGAAATTGTGGTTGTTGCTGTACAGATACAAAATCATAAACTTTATCTTTATGTTGCGCCTTTGCAAAATTAAAGAACATGGCAATGCCCATTAGGGCTAAAATCATTAGCTTTCTCATTGTTTTTTTATTAAATGTTTAATTAATTTTTCTTTGGAGCGGTTTTCGCTTTTTTGGTTCTGATAATTACAACACCACCATTTGCCTTATCACCATATTGGGACTTTGAAGAAGCATCTTTTAGTACCTCGATCGATTCTATATCTTCTGGCTTAACTGTCTTAAAATCAATGTCTGAAGCTTCTTTTCCATCAATTATATATAGAGGTTTTAGTTGAGAATTCGAGAGTGAATCTCCAAAAATCAATAACCTCTGAGCATCTATTTTAGCTGATGCAGTTGGATTCTGTTTTCTTAAACTAATACCAACTTCTTTTCCATCTATTTTAGCGCTTGGAACCGTTAAGGGCATAGGGGCTTCTACTGCGCCTTTTCCCTCTTTGGTTTTTATGATCACAACGCCGGCCACACCATCAATGCCATAAAGTGCCGTAGCAGAACTGTCTTTTAAAACAGTTACAGATTCTATTAAATTGGGGTCTAAGCCATTTATTGAAGATATACCTCGAACAAACTGTTTATTGCCATCAATTACAATAAGCGGCTCTCTAACAGATAATGGATTCGAATCTCGAAGTGAAATTTTTACGGTTTTGGTGCTGTCTGCTTTTTGGGCTAAAACGTTCAGTGCTAGGCCTAAAAATATAATAAATACTAAAAGTAATTTTCTCATGGAATGATTTTTTTTAATGCTAAATTTTATCTAATACCTTGATCATAAGCTTTTTCTATTATTAATTCTTTGCCTTCTAATTTTTTAAATAGATTGTTTTTAGCCTGTTTTGTAGTAACTAGAATTACCCCATTTTTAGCTTTAAAACCATAGGAATTAGTAGCCAATTGATCTTTAAGTACAGAAATCGACTCTATATCATTTGGATTAATAGTATTTAATAGCATGTTATTCGAAAGTTTAACGCCATCAACCACAATGAGTGGTGCTGTTGAGCTATTAAGGGGTACACCATCGAATTTTATAGGGATTTTTACACCAGCGGTTTTCTCTGTTGCTGTGGGTTTATCATTAGCCAAAGTAAAGTTTACATTAATGTTGTATTTAACCCGCACTGCTTGCCCGTTTTGGATTCCAGGATACCATTTTGGACTTTCCGTTAGCACTCTTATTGCTTCTTCATCCGTTCCGCTTCCCAACCCACGAGTTATTTTAATATCCGTTAGGTCGCCATTCTTTTCTACATTAAAGCTTAAAAAAACTTTTCCCTGCACATTATTTTCAATTGCCAGTTCGGGATATTTGATTGCTTTACCTAAATATTCGTAAAACTTCTTTATACCGCCTGGGAACTCAGGTTGTTTTTCTATTGAGACAAAATCGTAAACTTTATCGTCATCTTTTTCAATTTTGGGTACCGGATCATTGTAAGCAGTAACCATTACGTTGCTTAAATCTTGATATCCGATTATCGATTCGATATTGTTGTTTTTAAATTTGCTTTCTGTGTCAGCAATAGCAAACGAAACTTTAAGGGCGTATTTTCCGTTGGGTATAGTTTTATAGCCTTTGTAGGATAAAATGGCTTTCATCACCTCCTCGTCGCAGCCTTCGCCTAAATCTACACTTGAACTGAGGTTATTTATCCGCCCGTTTTTTAAAGTGAATTTGATTTGCGTATTGCCCTGAAGATTACTTTCCTTAGCCTCGGTAGGGTAGTTTATATTTTTAGAGAGAAAATTGTAAAATCCTTTCCAATTGGCATCAGTTTCGCCTTTTACAATTGTTTTAGATGCTGGCAAAACGACTGGATCTGTTTGCGAAACAATATTCTGAACAAGTTCTATTGGTTTTTCCATTGGAATCTGATCGGTAATGGAAATTAATTTTTCATTTTTTCTAATCGTTGCTGATGAGAATACAATCAGAATGGCGAATAGAGGAATAAAAATTCCATACTTTACCACAGCAGTTTTTTTGGAACGCTCTTTATGCAACATGAAAATTCTTTTCTTGATCAAAGACTTATCAAAAAAACCATTGGTTAAGCTATTTGGTGAGATTCCAAAAGACTTACTTAAAATTAATAGTGCATATTCTGCTTTATCGCCCTGAAAATCTGCAGCCATTTCATCAGCTAAAAATTCATGAATGTTTTTAATTGCTTTTTTGTAGAGATAGATTACTGGATTTAGCCAGGTTAAAATACCCAAAATCTCAAAAAACAGAATATCCAAAGTATGCCACTGCTTAATATGAGCTTCCTCATGGATGTCGATCACATCCATTTGAGGAAGTTCTTTATCAATTATTTTTTTGCTAAAGAATGAAAAGGCTGAACCAGACTTAGCATTCTTAATTAATTTTTTTACGGCAAATAGGTTAAACACTAACCTTCCCAGAAAAAACAATATACCTGCACAGTAGATTGATACCAAAACACTTCCCCAGCTAAAGCGAGAGTTGTTTTCGGTAATTATCGTTGCTTGCGCTAATACGGCATCCCAATTAACCGATGCATAAACTTGTTGGGCTGCCTTTTGTTCTGTTAGCCATTCTAAACGAATAAAAGGAATGCATAACGATAATACGCCGGCAGCAACAAGGTAGATACGGTTTAAGGTAAAGTATGTTTCTTTATCTAAGAGCAACTTATAAAAACCATAAAAAACTATTAAGTATAAGTTTACCTGTAATAGGTAGTGGGCAAAACTCATCTTGGTCTGTGTTTAATTTTGTTAATCATTTTTAAGATTTCATCTACATCGCTTAAATCAAGCTTTTCTTCTTTCACAAAAAATGAAAACATGCTTTCTACAGAGTTTTCAAAATAATTGCCTAAAAGCTTTTCTGTGGCGTGGCGCTTGTATTCTTCTCTACTGATTAACGGATAGTACTGATGGGCTTTACCGAATGCCTCATGGCCAATAAAACCTTTTGTTTCTAGAATCCTGATAATGGTTGAAACTGTGTTGTAAGCTGGTTTTGGGATGGGTAATTCATCAATTACATCTTTAACAAATGCTTTTTCCAATTGCCACAACACCTGCATAATCTGCTCTTCGGCTTTGGTTAAATCTTTAATTTCCATAATAACTTTAATAATAAGGATAAGGGCAAAATTATTGCCTAAATTAAAGTTAAAACTAATTAATTAGTTATGCAAATTTTTTCTGATTTATTTTATGCAGAAATTGAAATAATTAAATGGTAATCAGATTGTTCTTAATTCCGTAAACCACAAGACCGGTTCTAGATTTTATATTAAGCTTTGCAAAAAGGGATTCGCGATAGTTATCGACTGTTCTTGGACTTACATTCATCAAATCTGCAATTTCTTTGTATGTTAAATCGCTGCTGCAAAATTGGAGAAAAGATAGTTCTCTTGCCGTAAATAATGGTTTGGTGTCTCCATCTTTAAGTGCAACAAGCAACCTTCCCGAAACCATTTCATTTACAAAAAAACCTTTGGCAACTATTGTTTTTATTGCGGTAAGCAAATCTGAAGGGGTAGATTCTTTAAGCATGTAACCTACGGCGCCTGCTTTGAGCATTCCGATAATTGCTTTTTCATCTTCGAACATGCTTAATGCCAGCACATGAACGCTTGGGTGATTGTCTTTAACCCATTTTGTAGCCATGTAACCATCCATTAAGGGCATGTTTATATCCATTAAGATAATTTTTACTTCAGCATTTTTAGTGATTTTGCTTTGTAAATCAACACCATTGGTGGCTTCGAAAATAACTTCAATTTCGTCAAATTCTTCTAAAAGACTGGCTAATCCAGAACGAAAAAGCGTATGGTCATCAACAATTGCAATAGGTATGGTTGGCATCTGCATAATTATGGGTAGGGGATTTCGATTAATATTGTTGTGCCGATTTGAGGTGACGAATTTAAGTCTAATTTCCCGTTAATCATGTCGATTCTTTTATGAATGGAATTTAAGCCCATACCTGTTTTTTTTGCCTTAGTTTCAACGTAATCAAAGCCAATTCCATTTTCTTTAACTTTCAGAAATAGCTTTTCATCACTAAAATAAGTATCTATTTGAATAACTGTGGCTTGGGCATGTTTAATTATATTGTTTATAATTTCCTGAAGTAATCTAAGAATAATCAAATCTTTATCCGGTGAAGATACCTGAACATCAAAAAGATCATTAGAAACTTTAAGTTCGTATGCGCCAGTTTTACTCAGCCAGCTTATTTCCTGATCAATGGCATGGCCAATTCCATGTTCTACAATTTGTTCGCCATGGAGTAATTTAGCCAGCTCTCTAAGTTCTTTTATGGATTTACTTAAAAGCGAAAGTGAGTTTTCTATTTTTTTTCCAGCCTTTTCTTGGTCTGTTAAGTTGATGGAATTAAGGGTGAGCGATGTTAAGCTGAGTAACTGGCCAACATTATCGTGTAATTCTGTAGCAATACTCTGCATGGTTTGATCCTGCACTTCGACCAGGGTTTTTAAAATCTCCGAATCAAATTTCTGTTGCATGTTTTGTTTTTCGATAACATGATTTTTCTTATGCTGATTGTATAGCCTAATGTAGATGATTAAAAATACAGGCATTAAAAGAAAAATGAGTGTTGCTAAAACAATTAAAGATGTAACCTGCGTTGTCGAGCTCTGCATATAAAGGAATATGACCAAAAACTATATAAAAGTAGATTAAGTAGGATGTAAATATACCATCTTAAATAATGACTTGTGCTTACTTTAACAAACAATACCTCGTTAAATAAGTTAATAATTGTGCCACCAAAATAGTAGAAAAGTACACCAACTACCCACCAGAATTGAGGGTGAAACTTTAGCCTGATAAAATTGTCGTCTTTTAAAAGGAGCAGAAAATAATATAAACCATAAACAACAAATATTATGGCAGATACATTTATGGTTATGTTGTGCAGCTCTGCTATGCCATGGCTGTACAGGTCGAAGCAATAGGATATAAACATTAACCCCGAACCGACTATAATAATCGGTTTGGGGTTTGTGTACTCCTTCAAAAATTTGTAGAGACCGTAGCTAACAAAGCTGTCTTCAACCAAAATATAAAGATTGTATAGCCATACATTATATTGATGGAATATCTTACTCATTATAGATGCTACTGTTTCGGTTGTAAAAGTAATTGCCATGTATATAATGGCAATTTTCCAAAACAAACTTTTGTCTTTAGCTAAGCAAAAAATCGCTATAATTAAGCAGATTAGCTCTACGGTATTTGAAGGCGTTATTATTTTAATCATTTTTATAAAGCAGTACCATCACATGCCTGTGGACAAATTTCGCCTTTATTTTCAGGGTCTGTGCCTAAATCATCATCATGAATTGGATCTCCATAGCCTTTGGCTTTTGTAGTTGGAACAAAAATTACTGTATTTCTTCCGATGTAATAATCTGGCAAGCCTGCAGCAGCTTCTTTGGTATACTGCCCAAAGTAAACCCTTAAACCATCTGAATTTCTTTCTTTGAGCGAATTGTAAATGCGTTCTATTTGTTCTAATGGAAACCAAACTGCTTTGGTATAAGCCTCAGCCGGGCATTCTTTGCTGTATTGAGTGTATGCATCAACCATTTGTCTGGCTACTTCTACTGGAATAGTTCCAGTGTTTTTGTCATCGTTCATAATTTGTTTGGGATAATTTTTATAAAACTCGTTAATAATTAAAGTATTGGCAATAGTTAGTGTTTATTTTTAATACCGTAAAAACACCTTTTTAATTAAGGCAATTTGCGCTGTACTTTAATTAAGCTAGCTGTTACTTTTGATTTGTAATCTGAGGCACATCTACCTATGGGTTACATAAAATAATTGTCTATCCTATTATAAAAATATTGAGAAGTGATTCGTTATGGTGAATTCTTTACATCCAAAATCGTTAAAAGAGATGCACAATATTTTCGCTGGCGATAGTCAAAATTCTATAAGTGAGCGAGAGGTAGAAATTGTAAAGCTTCTATCGCTTGGTTACAATAGTAAAGAAATTGGTGAAATGCTTTTTATAAGTGAACATACCGTAAATACCCACCGTAGAAATATGGTGAAAAGGCTAGATCTTAAAAATTCGTATCAATTAATTGTTTGGGCATTTAAAAAGAGAGTATTGTCCTTCTAAAAAATATTAGTATTTAACGTCTCTATCTCTCAACCGCAATAAAGCCTGCCACTATCTAATGGCAGGCTTTTGTTTTTAAATGATATGGTTTATGGTCTTGCGGGTTGTGGTGTCGGCAATTCCTTTCTTGGGATTTGTGCTTCGCGTTGCGATGTATTGTAAACAAAAGATGCAATTATTGTAGCAGCTTGTTTTAAATCATCTTCCACCAACCTATCATAAGTATCCATATTGCTGTGGTGCGTACGTGTATTGTAATCTGCAGGATCTTGAATAAACTGGAAGCCTGGAATGCCAACAGCATCAAAAGCTTGGTGATCGGTGCCTCCTGTATTGTTTATGGTAATTGTTGCGGCACCTAAATCATTAAATGGCGTTAACCAGCTCTGGAAAATCGGACCTGCTGCTTCATTGCCCTGCAAATAAACCCCACGAATTTTTCCTGTTCCATTATCCAGATTATAGTAAGCCGATATTTTTTTCTGATCTGGTGTTAGCACCATCGTTTTAGGATCTCCAAAATGTTTTGCAACATAACCTCGAGACCCAAATAAACCTTGTTCTTCTGAACTCCAAAGCGCAATGCGGATGGTGCGTTTTGGTTTAAAATCTATAGCTTTCAAAATTCTCATGGCTTCCATCATAACAGTAGAACCAGCGGCGTTATCTGTAGCCCCTGTTGCTGCATGCCACGAATCGAAGTGACCACCTATCATCACCACTTCATCCTTCAATTTTTTGTCTGTTCCTGGAATTTCAGCAATAACATTGTAACCTTGTGGATCTTGGTCATAAAATGATGTCTTAATATCAGCTTCCACTTCTACGGTTTTTCCCGCACGAAGCAAACGTTGAATGTGCAAAAAGTCTTCGGCAGAAACTTCTAATTCTGGTGATACGGGCTTGGCATCAATTGCATAGGAGGCACCATTGCTGGTGAAGAAAGTTCCCTGTCCGCCACGTGCGTACGTTAAAATTAAGCCTACTTTTTCTTCTACTAACATTGCACTAATCGCAGCTCTAACCTCACGCATTTTCATCATCTGCGCCATTCTATCTGCCATTGGTCCGCCGGCTGGGCGTTGCCTTCCAGGTGCCCCAGGTTTTGCGGCTGCCATTTGAGCTAAGCTTGTATCGGCATAACGAGAAAAATCTGGTTTTACGCCACTTGTAAGAGGTGTGCCTTGATCTAACATAATTATTTTGCCAGCTAATTTTCCTTTGTATTTGGTCAAATCAGAAACACTATCTGCTTTAATTAAAATTACATCAGATTTAATTGGTCCGTTTGTTCCCGGTGTCCATGCTTTGGGCGAAGCAATAATGGCATGATAGTATGGAAGTGTGGTTGCCGCATAATATTTATCTATTTGCCAGCCTTTTCCAAAAGTTCCCCAAGCTTCTAAATGTACATTTTTTAGTCCCCAATCTGTAAGTTGTTTAACAGCCCAATCTTGCGCTCTCTTTAGTCCTGGAGAGTTTGATAAGCGTGGGCCTGTAACATCAGTTAAGTTAAAAGCAATGTTCATTGCTTTGGAATTTTCCAATCCTTCTTTTCTGATTTTTTGTACCACCGAAGCATCGGGTGTATCTTGTGCGTAAGCAGAAAGGCAGAAGCTAATAGCCAATGCAGTTATTGTAAATCTTTTAATCATATTCTTAGTTGTAAGTTGGTTTGATTTTATCTAAAAATACGGTTTAACTTGTTTTAAAAACGTTTACAATGAGATTTTTACAATGAAGCTTTTTTGCATTTATTTATGTGGTTAGCCGGAAACGCAATGAGTTTATTGCACAGCCTTTTGTTAAATAAACCTTATTGAAACGGAAAGCCCGCAATCCATTTTTTATGGAGCGGACTTGCAGTGTAAAGAAGGACTAACTTTAAAATGAAATGCAGGTATTGCTTTTCTAATAATAGATGAAGGTTATTTTATACTTTTTTTGGTTACAATGAAATAGCCAATAATGAATAGTACTAAAGCGTAAACTAAACTGGTATAAATTTCTTGCGTAAAAATTGGAAAATCTGCCGGATTTGTTAATTTTTTAGCAGATGCACTGCTGTTTAAAACCAGTGAGGGGTGGCTGTAAGGAATTAGATAAGCGTATTTCCAACCTACATTTCCGGTGATAATACCCATTATGGTGCCGATGAAACCGATTCCCATTGGTTTTAAAAAATCGCCCCAAAGCAAGCTTAATAAAAACTGAATGGATAAAATTCCTAATGAGGCAAGAAAAAGCTTGGTATAAAATTTAACAAGAATTAATGATGGATCGTATTGGTTAAAATTATACTTGGGTACCAAAACCTGAAGCAAATGGCCAAAGGCAAATGTTAACGCTGCGAATAGAAAAAGACAGATGAAGATTAAAATTACCGCATACAGATACTTTGCCGCATAGATAGAAAATTTGTTTAATGGCTGTGCAAAAAGGGTTTTCCAGGTGTCGTTTTTGTGCTCGATGTTGTTAACGGAAAAGGCCATAAAAATTACATAAAATGGCAAAATTAAAACACCCATGACGCCAAGCGCTGCGCCAAGGTAGCGGAACCACAACATAATTGGTGGATAATGCATGTTAAGCACTTTATCTGAACCCGAATAAAAGCCAAATGCAACTAACGAGCAAATAACAAAAGGTAATATGATGGCGGCCCAAAAAGCAAGTGTTTTTCTTGATTTGTAAAATTCGGATACTAGAGAAATGTATAAGGAGCGCATTTTAGTTGTTTTTTGTAATGTCTAAGAATAGGTTTTCTAGATCTTTTTTCTGTAGATACAGACTGCTAACAGTAAAGCCGTTCTGTACTAATAATGTATTTAAAGCACCGCTATCTTGCGGAGAGGTAAAGGGAACAGTTATCTTTTTATCTGTTGTTTCTAAAATTTCATAACCTGCCTGTGTTAAAAAAGCAGTTGCATTGCTTATGTTGTTCACTTCGATTTCTAGCATGGGTTTGCTTAATAAATGAAGTTGGTTTATGGTGCCCTGAAATAACAACTTGCCTTTATTTATTATACCAACATGCGTAGCTGTTCGTTCTATTTCGGCTAGTAAATGGCTGGAAACCAGAATGGTTTTTTTGTGTTTTGTTGCAAGCTCGATCATTAGATTTCGAACCTCGATAATCCCATTTGGATCTAAACCATTGGTGGGTTCATCTAAGAGCAACAGTTCGGGATCTGAAACCAGCGCCAGCGCAATGCCCAAACGTTGTTTCATACCCAGAGAATATTTTGTGGATTTTTTGTTCGCCGCTTCTGTTAAGCCGACTAAAGCTAACATTTCGTCAGCTTTAGTTTTTTTGATGCCCAATAAAAGGCAGCGATTTATTAAGTTTTCTTTACCGGTAAGGTGTCCATAAATAGCAGGTTGTTCTACCAGTGCACCAACTCTTTTTAGGGTTGCAATACGATTGTGGTTAATTTCCTTTCCAAAAATAAAAACCTGATCGGCCGGTGATTTTAGCAGATTGAGCAATATTTTTATTGTGGTGGTTTTACCTGCCCCATTCGGACCTAAAAAGCCATAAATACTGCCTTTTGGTACCTGAAGCGATAAATCTTTTACAATGGCCTGATTGCCAAAGTTGAAGTTTAATCCAACGGTTTCGATTGCGTAATTACCCATTGTTCTTATTTGAAAATGGCTTTAACAATTGAAGTAGATGTTTTAGCTGGTTTTACAACTATTTCGCCGTTATCATTTTGATTGGTATTAACGGTAAGCGTTAATATGATCATCATAAATACTGGTAATAATAAAAGTAAAAATGGAGAGGTGTTTGCTAACTTTTTCATGGTTGTTTCGTTTTGATGATTCAAAGGAACTGAAGAAAAAGTTGCTGCTAAAATCTATTATACCAAGTGTCTAAGATTCTAGATAAACAGCCATTTTTGGCGTTCGTCGATAAATTTTGCCTATTGGGCCGTTGGTAGAAAAAAAATGCCCGTTGGTAGATTGTGTTATTTAATGCATAAAAGTTTATTTATTTTGGATGCATTAAACGATTGCCTTGCATAATTGGCAATCACAAGTATATATTATGAAGAAAAGTAAAGGTCCATTAATACTACATACCATTTTTTGGGTGGTGATATTGTTATTTATCGCAGCTGCAGTTTTCTTTGAAAAGGGCAAGCATACACTCAAAGATTATTTCCTGTCTTTTGGAGTGCTGGGTATGATAAATGTATCGTTGTTTTATATCAATTATATTTTTTTAATTCCGAGTTTGATTAAGAGAAGAAAAAAATATTGGTTATTTATAATCTCGTTTTTCTTGCTCATTATTGGTGGTACGCTAATTAAAACGGTTATCGCTGTCCTTAATCCAGCAGAACTATTAACCTATACCATGAACGGGAAAGAGCATGAATTTACGGTTAATCAATTTGCAATTAACAGCGTATTTTCGGCAGGTTTTTTCTTAATATGCAGTTGCATTATAAAATTCACGATCGATTGGTTTTCTAACGAACGTATCCAGCGCAATTTAGAAAGTGAGCGTAGAGAAATGGAACTGCAGTTTTTAAAGTCGCAGTTAAACCCACACTTTTTATTTAACTCTTTAAACAATATTTATTCATTGGCTTATCAGAAATCAGATAAAACAGCCGATGCCATTATGAAGCTTTCGGAAATTATGCGTTACATGATTTATGAAAGCAATACACCAACTGTTGCATTAAGCAAGGAAGTGGATTATTTAACAAACTACATAGAGTTGCAAAAGATAAGATTTAAGGATGGGGCTTTTATTGAGCTCAGCTTAAATGGCGAAATCGATAATCAGAAAATTGTTCCGTTGATGCTGATTTCGTTTGTTGAGAATGCATTTAAGCATGGTGTTGTTAACGATCCTGCAGAACCGGTTAAAATAAATATTATTGCGAATCAGAAAATTTTGCATTTTAGCGTAATCAATAAAAAAAGCCAGCAGAATAAAGATGCACAGGGTGGAGTTGGTTTAACCAATGTAGAACGCAGATTACAGCTAGTTTATCCAGATAGATATAAATTAAATGTTGTAAATTCGGCTACTCATTACACTTGTGAACTGATGATTGATATATAATTCGCGAACCAAGAAAATCGGATTGTAATCTAAAACTTAAAAAATTAATAGCTACCAAAATGAACCTAAACTGTATTGTTGTTGATGATGAACCTTTAGCGCTTGATATTTTAGAGGATTATATTTCTAAAGTTCCGTTTTTAACAATGGTTAAGCGTTGCGAAAATCCAATTGAAGCTTTACAGATTGTTCAGGCAGGTGGAATTGATTTGGTGTTTCTTGATATCCAAATGCCGGAGTTAACGGGGATCCAGTTTTTAAAAATTGCCGGTAACAAATGCCACTATATTTTAACTACTGCTTATCCACAGTATGCTTTGGAAAGTTATGATTTAAACGTTTCTGATTATCTATTAAAACCAATTGCCTTCGATCGTTTTTATAAAGCAGTAGAGAAAGTTCACAATCAGGTTAAGCCGGTTGAAACTCCGGCTAGTGTAGCCCAACCGATTGTTACGCCTGCGGCTTTTTCTAGTCCGCCAAACCCCGTTCAGGATTTTATCTTTGTAAAAACGGAGCATAAAATCCAAAAAATCTATCTCCACGATATTCTCTTTATCGAAGGTTTAAAAGATTACATTTCGATTTTTACCAAAGATGAAAGGGTAATTACTTTGCAGAGTATGAAAAAAATGGAAGAAGCTTTACCGCCAAGCCAGTTTATTCGCGTACATAAATCTTACATTGTGGCCATCGATAAAATTGAAAGTATAGAACGTAGTAGGATTACCATAAACAAGAAAATTATACCTGTTGGCGATACTTACCGCGATGAATTCTTCAAGGTTATCGGCAATAAAAATATTTAAGAAAAGATATTGGATTAATTTGTAGGTATAGGCTTAACGGTGTATCCCTTTTCTTTTAGCAGAGTAATTAAGCTCCATTTATCAACCAGATGGCCAACTCCAACAGCAATAAAGGCGCTTTCATTTTTAATCATTTCGGGCAGTTCCGCAACCCAAATTTGATTTCTGTTTTTAATTAAGCGTTCAAATTCCTCTTCTGTGTAGCCATCTTTTTTAGCGAAAAGATTTTTAATGGCCTCAAGGTTTTGATGAATATAAAACTGATATAAATCTTCGCCCTGTTTTTTATATTTTTCTTTATTTTTTATGTTATCGAGCAATTGCTCTTTCTGTCTTTCTAATGTTCCTCCGAAAAGTGTTTTTCCTTGATCTTCAATGGTTTCTAATCCCAGTATTTTCTTTTTATGGGCTGTAGCATAATCCTGAAAGTAAATATCGAGGGCAGGATTGTCCTTGCCAATTGTTTTGGGTGCCGTAAACTGTAAAATCATCATTTGCACCGCAGCAGGATTCATTCCATTCAAAAATTTCAAATCGTAACCCGAAATTTCCTGTAAATAATTTGCAACCACACTGTATTCTTCTCCAGTTAAAATCTTATTTAGCGTGGTATCTTTTAACTGCATAAAAGGCATAAGTTTTTGTGGCAATTGGCTATCGTTTAGCAAAAGTTCTCCAATAACAATGTCGCTACTGGCTAGTTTGGCGTTAACATTTTTCATGCTATCCAGAAATGCCTTGCCCGCAAAATGATAGGTGCCAAATAAATAGGATGGCTTTTTTAGGCCGTTACCAGATATTTCCCAAAGCAGGGTATTTGTTTTGAGCGATTTCTGTGCCTGCGCACCTAACCCAACAAATAAGAAAAGGATTAAAATGTATTTAAAGTGTTTCATTTTCTTGATTTAATACCTTTCTGATTTCTGCCTCTACTTCTAAAGTAATATCATTTGCATTTCTCTCTGTAGGCTCAATCGGTTTTAAAACCGTCCACTTAAGTGCGTGTCCTGTTGTTAGGGGAAACATACCATAACGTACAATTTTCCAAGAGTTTTCTATGGCAATCGGAACAATCAAAGCATTTGGTGCTGTTTTTAAGAGCGTAGCAATTCCACCAAACTGAAAGGTTTTTAGCTGGCCATCTTTTGCTCTGGTACCTTCGGGAAAGATAACCGTGCTCCAGTTGTTGTCTTTCATCCTTCTGCCCAATTTTATAATTTCAGAAATGGCCTGTTTATTATCTTTTCTGTTGATGTTTGCCCCACCGCCTAATCTCAAGTTAATCGAGATTGATGGGATACCTTTGGTAAGCTCTATTTTAGAAATAAATTTAGCATGATGTTTTCTTAAAAACCAAATTAATGCAGGAATGTCGTACATGCTTTGGTGGTTGGCCGCAAAAATAATTGGCCTATCGGTTGGTAAGTCGTATTCGTTTTTAAAATTGATGGAGTTAAACAAAAAAATCTGGCAATAGGTTAAGAAAAAGTTTAAAATATCTACCGAAACTTTATGGGCTTTGTAACCGAAAAGCTTAAAGCAAATCCATTGTATAGGATGAAAAATACAAAGTGATAAGCCAAAGAAAATATAAAAAACAGGACTTAAAATATATCCAAAAAATTTGCTCATTGAATTGGTTTAATGGTTGAAAACCAAAGATAGGAATTATGCTGATTTTTATATTAAAGTACTATTGAAGTGGTTTGAAAATAAAGCGCTCATCATAATCAATTTCGAATGCCTTTAAAAATTCTTCATACTCATCTAAAAATGTTTTTTTCTTATGATGATTTTCTTGGTCTTGAATATATTTTACAACATTATTTACATGGCTTTTTGAATAGGAAAACGCTCCATATCCTTCTTGCCATGAAAATTTCTGTTTATTGAAACCTTGCTCATTTACCCATTTTGAGCTTTCTGTTTTTACATTCTGGATTAAACTTGAAACGGATTGGTGGGGACGCATTCCAATAAATATATGAATGTGATCTGGCATGCAATTTATTTGCAATACCTTATGATTATTGTTTTGGAAAATCCCTGTAATGTATTGCAATAATCTATCTTTCCATTCTTTGGAAATTAATGATTCTCTATATTTTACGGCAAAGACAAACTGAATATGGAGTTGTGTGTAGGTATTTGGCATAAATAATTTTTTAATTAATGTAACTAAATACATCATGCATTCCTAATGGAACGATATTTTTACCCAGCAAATGTTCCTAACAGAACATCCGGCTAAATGCATAAACAAAAAATAAAACGGAATTGATCTGATATTATGATCGCTAAAAATCAAACGTTCCTATTGGAACGAAGAGATTCTCTCCACATTATTTTCTACCCAGCAAATGTTCCTAACGGAACATCAGACTAAATGCATAAACAAAAAATGAAACGGGATTTACCTGATATTATGATCGCTAAAAATCATATGTTCCTATTGGAACAAATTCCAAATTTTTGGAATTCATTAATCACAAGGTTTTGAATGTCCCATCGGGACATTTGCTGGGTAGAAAAAAATATAATCAAATGTTCCGTAGGAACATTTGATTATTCAAATTATTAAACCAGTTTTTCAGCAATCATCAGCTTTGCTTTTAATATTGCGGCAACGCTCATAGAATCTGTAATCTCTCCCTTCAAAACCATTTCATAAGCCACTTCAAAAGGGACTTTTTTAACAATTAACTCCTCCGTTTCTTCTGGCATCGCAATGCCTTGAATTAAATCTGTTGCGATGTAAATAATCGATAATTCATCACTAACAGAGTTGGAAAGATGCATACGCTGAATCTCCTTCCAGTTTTTAGCGCTCATTCCTGTCTCCTCCAAAAGCTCTCTTCGGGCACTTTCTAATGGTTCTTCATTTAATGGACCACCGCCTTCAGGAATTTCCCAGCTGTAAGCATCTAAAGCATATCGGTATTGGCCAACCAACCAGGTATTATAATTTTCGTCCAATGGTAAAATACCTATAGCATAGTTTTTAAAATGGACTACACCATAAATCCCTTTGCCACCAGACGGGTTAATTACCTGATGTTCGGTAAGTTTAATCCAATTGTTATCGTATTTGATTTCGCTCTCTAAAGTTTTCCAGGGATTTTTTTCTTCCATATTGCAAAGTAAGTAATAATGCTTTAGAATACTATTTTCAGTTTGATTATTGATTCTTGAGAACAATAGTATAAGCACCGTGTCCGTCATTGCGAGGCACGAAGCAATCTATTTAAGCAAAAGAGATTGCTTCAGCTCGCTCAAGTCCGGCTTCGCTACATAGTAGCCCCTTTGGGGCAATGACGACCGTTCTATAAAATGCTAATAGCGATTGTAAAATCGAATTTTAACTATCGAACTCAGATTGCTATTGTGCTTTAACCGGAGGCGGAGGAATTTTGTTAACCGTTATTTTGGTAAAACGATAATTTAAACTAAAGGTGAAGTTTTGCGTATTGTTGGTAGAAAAATTTTCCAGCCTAAAGTTTTGTCCTTCGTTATAAAAAGTGTTGCTTCTATTTCCAAAAAGATCGTTAATAGTAACCCTGAAATTTAATCGGTTGCCAAAAAACACTTTCCTTGCCGAAAAATTAGAAGTCATTGACCCTTTATTTCTTCCTTGAACATTCGTGTTGTTTGCATAATTCAAGTTTGATTCAAATGCCGTTTTTAAAGGCAGTTGCATAGAAAGCCCAATGGCTGCCCTAAAGCTAAGTCCATCTCTATTTAAAGAACTGTTTAACTTCGATTTATAGTTGCTTTGAATGATACTGACATTGCTATTTGCAGATATTTTATTCGTTGGACGATAATTACCAACCAAGATTAGTGCCAGGGAGTTGTTAGTTCCTACATTATCAAAAGTACTTTCAGATCTCGCTGAACTTGTTCCCGGAATTAAGGTTACCGTTCGGTAGCGTTCTATTACACCTTGACTTGTAGAATATGAAAGCCTTGGATTGAAAGACCATTTCTGTCCGAATACACCAAAATTAATTTCTATTTGATGTGTGTAAGCAGGCGATAAATTTGGATTTCCATAAGAAATATTTAAAGTATCTACGTTGTTTACCTGAGGATTTAGTGTATTCTCCCGTGGTCTGTTAACACGGATGCTGTAAGTTGCCCCAACACTATAGCGCTTTCTAAAAAATCGATTTAATGATAAATTCGGAAATAAACTGAGATAAGGTTTTACGTGGTAATTTTCTCCGTTCGATAAATCAAAAGCAACATCGGTTAGTTCTGCCCGTACTCCGGTTTTTACGCCCCAGCCAACATTTCGATAATTGTAAGAGGCATAACCCGCTGCAATGTTTTCATTGTATAAAAACTGATTAGAAAGCTTAACATTTGTTATAAACTGCTGGGTATTGAAATTAAAATTCTCGATTAACAGATCGTTATCGTTTTTGCGGTAATTATAAGCAAGGCCCATTTCTATCCGATCTCTCTTTTTAAACACAGGCTTTTCGTAATCCAAGTTTAATGTTATTCCGCTGTTTCCAGTATCGTTATTGTTTTGCTGTAGCGTTGGGGTAGAAGTGCTGGGTTGCGCATAAGTGGTGCTGTAATCTCGAAAATCTAGGTTGTTGTTATTATTAACCGTTGCACTTAAAGATAATTTTCCACCACTGGTATCGGTCTGCAAATCATAATCGATATTAAAAACGAAATTGTTGCTCTTTCCATTTCCCGTATTTAATTGATTTCTTAATCGTTTTTCAATCAATTCTTCGCTTAGGTAATGAAGATCGGTAGTTGAATTTGAAGTGGAGTTATTGTTATTGTAATTGGTAGAAAGTCTTAAGCTTTGCTTCGGAGAGATGGTCCAGTCGAAGCCCAATCTAAAATTCCCACCTGAGTTGTTGTTTTTAAAAGCCCCATATTGATCGTAATAAAAAGTGGTATCAGGGAAAAAGTTTTCTCGGTAATTGTGGCTGTTTCCTTTTCCTACATTATATCGGTAAGCAGCACTGCCGTTTATGGCGTACGATTTTCCGCGGTAGGATGCATTGGCGTTTGTATTTCCGTTGCCTTGCAAACCGCCAGAAACTCCAACGTTGCCATTAAAGCCAACTTTAAAGCCTTTCTTCATTACGATATTAATGATGCCTTCTCCATCTCCGCTATATTTGGAAGGTGGATTGGTTAACACTTCGATTTTTTCGATGGCATCGGAGGGCAGAACATTCAGTAAATCAGAAATATTCGAGGTCATGTAATCAGATGGCTTTCCGTCTATAAAAATTCTGGTATTCCTTTTACCGGCAATGGTCGCATTTCCATCAATATCAACCTGTACCAGAGGCACGTTTTTCAATACGTCGGTTGCTGTACTTCCTTCGGCTAAAAGCGATGAGCCCACATTATAAGTAACACCATCGGCACCAAATTCTATAGGTGGTTTCTGAACGGTAATGGTAACTTCCTGAAGGGAATTTTGATCGGAAGAAAGCTTTAATGAACCTAAGTTTTTGTCGTAATCTTTCTCGGTTAAAATAATTCCGTTTACAATTAAAGGCGCATAACCAACAAAACTTATTTTAATGTGATAGTTGCCCAGCTTCAAGTTTTTTATACTGAAACGGCCATCTTCATCAGTAGAAGACGTAATTAAAGGCTGTTCGGTTCCATCAACATAAACTGAGATTATAGCTGATGGAATAGACAAACCGCCAACCTCTTCAATAACGCGTCCACTAACAACACCCTTTTCCGCAGCGATTAGCAAAAGGCTGTTGAGCAAAATTATTATTGTAAGACAAAGTTTAAGGAGAGGTTTTTTCAATATCTGATTAGTTAAACAATAGGCGCTTAAAAATAATTTTTAAGCGCCTATTTCAATTAAAATGAACCTTCGTCAGGTCTGTTATCTTGCTGGTCGTCTTTTTTCTGTTTTTTAACGTTATTGAATGTTGTTTTTCCGAAACGGTAAGAGAAGGTTAAATTTCCCATTGTGCCCTGCATCTGGCGTTGAAAATCTATGTAAGTAAAATTATCATCGGTTGTCATGCTCCATTTTCTTGTGTTAAAAATATCTCTAACGTTAAAACTAAGTGAAGCTTTCTTGTTTGGGAAATCGTATTTGGCTCCTCCATCAATTCCGTACATTGCATTACGTTTTCCTTGTGCCATAACTTCTGGAGCTCTGTAATCGCCACGTAATTGCAACGATACATTTTTAACCACGGTTAAGTTTCCGGTTAAATTGGCATTCCAGCTAAAACCACTTCTATCGGCAATGTTATATCTGGCATCGCCATCAAATTTACTTTGATACAAATTAACATTCGTGGTAAAATTCAGGGCTTTTATCAAATCAAAACGACCAATTAATTCCAAACCACTGTTAATCTGTTGGGTTAAGTTTTGAGGTGTTGATGTGATAATACCGGCAGAATTTGGCACACTTCTAACTCTTTGAATCACATCATTGGTTTGACGGAAATACAAACTCGAAGTTAAAGTTACCTTTTTCCAGTATTTGCTATAACCCAACTCAAAAGAGTGAACATCTTCTGGCAATAAGTTTGGATTACCCGCTCTATAATTTAATGGGTCTGAAACATCTAAAAATGGATTGGTATCCCATGGTCTGGGACGATTAACACGACGGGTATAACTCAATTGAACTTGTTGATCACCTTTAAGTTTTTGAGTCAAATATACACTTGGATAAAGTCTCTTATAATGTATTTGTCCGTTTGCAGGCGTCAATACATTATTTGTATAACCTTCTAAATAAGTATCTAATCGGGCATCTTCAGCTCTCAAACCAATTTGGTAGCCAAAGTCTTTAATCTGGTTTTGATAGTTTAAATACAGGGCATGTACCTGATCTTTACTGTCGAAATTGTTGATCAGTTTATTGTTCTGAACATAAACATTTGTGCTGGTTAGGATAGAATCGGCATATTGATCGTTATTTCCCAAACGGATCTGGCTACGGTATCCCGCTTCAACTTTTCCTGCCTTACCTACCGGAAGGGAATAATCGGCCTGAATATTATAATTGGTATTGTCGCCAGTGTTAAAAGTACGCTGTAAACTTGGATTTAAGTTTACGCTTGAACCATTTAAGTTGGTTACATTGGTATTGTACGTTTGATCATTATTGTTTGTTCCGTAAGAATAACCGAAGTTGAAAGTTAATTCTTCTTTAGGCTTGTTAAACTTCTGAACAAAATCTAAATTCAAATCATAACTATTTCCATCGCCAGTGTTTATGTTGTTTCTGTTGCTCAGTAAAACAGGACTCTGAGAACTGTTTAACTGTCTGATGTTAAGCAATTCGTTGCGGTCGTTTTCTCTTGAGTTAAAACTTCCGGATAAACTGATTACACTCTTTTCGGCTAGGTAATAATCTAATCCCGCTTTAGCATTATGGCCTTTATCTAACGAAGTTGAGGCTGTGTTCTGATTGGCGAAAGCCGTAGAACTGGTGGTGTTTTTATAGGTAATATCTTGGTAACCACCACCAACACGATTGCCATAACGATAACTGTAGTTTCCATAAAGGTTAACTTTGCTGTTTTGGAAACTTAGATTTGTATTGGCATTATAATTATCGCGGTTACCTGCAGTAAGGGCAACAGAACCATTAAAACCCAGTTTGGTGTTTTTCTTTAAGATAATATTTATAATTCCCGATTGACCTTCAGCATCATATTTGGCCGATGGATTGGTAATTACCTCTACACTTTCAATTGAACTGGCTGGTATGGAAGCTAAAACCTGAGCAACATTTCCTCCTGCAATTAGCGATGGCTTACCATCAATTAAAACCTTTACACCAGTAGAACCACGTAAACTTACGTTGCCATCAATATCTGTAGAAACCGATGGTACGTTTTGAAGTAAATCTCCAGCAGAACCGCCTTCGCTTACCAAACTTTGATCTACTGAGAAAACTTTTTTGTCAATTCCCATCTGCATGGTTGCTTTTTGGGCGGTCACGGTTACTTCGCTTAGTACGTTTCCTTTAGCTGCATTCATTTTAATTTCGCCAAAATTTAATGTTCCAGTTGTTGCCGTAATCACCACATTATCTCTAACCATGGTTTGGTAACCCACAAAGCTAATTTTAAAGGTAAATGCTCCAGCAGGCAAGTCTGCCATTACAAATGCACCGTTTAAATCGGTTTGAGCAATTTTAACGTTTGCTTTTGTAGTTTTGTTAATTAAAACTGCTGTTGCAAAAGGAATGGTTTCCTGTGTTTTCGCGTCTTTTAAAATTCCGGTAATTTTGGCCTTTCCGCCAGTTTGTGCAAATAAAGAAAAGGAAATACTTAAAAATAAAAGGGTAATTTGTATTGTTTTTGATTGTAATACTCTCATTAAAAAAAATAAATTTTATGTGTTTTGTTAAAGGGAGACAAAGTAACGGCACGGAAGTTTAAAAAAGAGCCCGTAACTATTTTATTACAGCCATTTTAGGGTAATATTTTTGTGGTTTAACTACTCGTTTACAGCAACCTTCAGCTACTTATGTAAAGTTTATTAATTATTAAGCACTTTGCCCATTTAAACTCTTAACAAAAATCTTAAAATGCTACTTTTGCCTTATCATGAGTAAAAAAATATTAATTGTTGATGACCTGCACCCAACCTTTAAGGAACAGTCCATTGCAATGGGCTATCAGGTGGATGATGAACCGCTAATTACGCGTCAGCAAACTTTAGAGAAAATAAAAGACTATGTAGGGATTGCAGTACGAACCAAATTCAGAATCGATGCCGAAATTTTCGATGCAGCTCCAAATTTAAAATTTGTTGCCCGGGCTGGTGCTGGTTTGGATAATATAGATGATAAAATTGCTTTCGATAGGAATATTCAATTAATTAATGCCCCAGAGGGAAATTGCGATGCCGTTGGAGAACATGCGGTTGGATTGCTTTTATCGCTCATGAACAACTTCCGTAGAGCAGATGCCGAAATTAGAAATGGCATTTGGGATCGCGAAGGCAATCGAGGTTACGAGCTTAAAGGCAAGAAGGTAGGCATCATCGGTTATGGTTTTATGGGGCAAAGCTTCGCTAAAAAGCTTGCTGGTTTCGAGGTTGATGTAATGGCTTATGATAAATATAAAACGGGTTTTAGCGATGCTTTTGCCCGCGAAGTTAGCATGGAAGAAATTGTGAAATACAGCGATGTTTTAAGTCTGCATATTCCCTTAACTACCGAAACCAAACTTATGGTTGATGATGAGTATTTCTTCCATTTTAAAAAGCCAATCTTTTTTATCAATACTGCACGGGGAGAAATCGTTCATGTATCTGCAGTTCTAAACGGCATTAAATCGGGTAAAATTTTAGGTGCAGGTTTGGATGTTCTACAGACTGAAAAATTCCCGGCGCTGAGCGAACAAGATTGGTACAACGAATTAAAATTAAACAATCAGGTTATTTTAACGCCCCATGTTGGCGGATGGACCTTCGATTCTTACCGTAAGATTTCGGAGGTTTTGGCTGATAAATTAAGGGATCTGTAATTGTTTTATTTTAAATATTAGAAAAGCAAAACCTGTGCTAATAGTTTGGGTTCAGTCCCGTTTTTGTTTCAATAAAAGCAGAAAAGCTTTTGATTTTCACTTCAACCGGGTTTAGATGGTTTAAGACAGAAGAAATATTAAAGGAGAATAGCAGGATTTATAAATCAGCAATTATAATCAAACGTTCCTACGGAACGAAAATAAATGTCCTTTTTTTTCTACCCGGCAATCGTCCCGATGGGACGAATGGGGAAGCGCAATATTTAATTATAAATTTTAGAGATTAAGAAATTTATTCTTTCATCCAATTGGGGATGATTGATGTGTAGCACTTTTTTAATAATCAAACGTTCCTACGGAACGAAAATAAATTTTCCTTTTTTTCTACCCGGCAATCGTCCCGATGGGACGAATGGGGAAGCCCAATATTTAATTATAAATTTTAGAGATTAAGAAATTTATTCTTTCGTCCCATTGGGGACGATTGCTGAGTAGCATATTTTGGCAATTGAAAGGTACGTTCCTTCGGAACGTTTGAAGATCTGTATTTATTTTAATATTTAGATTGAACAACCAACAAATTATCTCCTATTTGAAAATCAATTAATCTTTAAAAAGGATGATTTTATTTTCTTAAATTGGCAATACATTCTAACCAATTATATCATGCCGAAAGATCACTTATATTCAACTACTGTAACCTGGACGGGCAATAAAGGCTCTGGCACAATGGATTACCGTTCGTACGATCGCGATTATGTAATTTCTGTTAAAGGAAAGGCCGATATTTCAGGTTCTTCAGATTCTGCCTTTCTTGGAGATAAATCGAAATACAATCCCGAAGATCTGCTTTTGGCTTCCATTTCGAGTTGCCACATGCTTTGGTATTTGCATTTATGCTCGAAAAACGAAATTGTTGTGATCGATTATAAAGACGAGGCCATTGGTACAATGGAAGAATCGGCAGATGGGAGTGGCAAATTTAAAGAGGTTACTCTGCATCCGCAGGTTTTAATCGCAGATAAAGCCCATTACCAACTGGCAGCATCACTACATGCAGAAGCAAATAAAATGTGCTTTATTGCAAATTCACTAAACTTTCCTGTAAAGCACGAACCGACTTGTAAGGCTGAAAATAGCTAAGCCATGTAAATTTTCAGTTGACTGTCAATATATCAACTGAAAATTTATAATTACAAACTATTTTACTTCCCAAATATTGTCTTTTGGAGTTGCATCCATAAAAATACCACCATCTAAAACTGCTGATTTTACTTTCTTGGAAGTATTAATCGTCAGGGTGATTTCTTTTTCCGTGCCTTGCCAAACCTCTGGACTTTTATGAATAATATCGGTTTTTCCATCTTCGTAAGTTAATACCACATTAAATGGAATGGCAAAGCCACCTGTGTTTTTAATATTTAGAACATATTTTCCGTTTGATGCCGTTGCTTTACCAATGGCCAAATCGATATAGTTATTGGTAAAGAACCAGTTTTTGAAGAACCAATTTAAGTTTTTGCCAGAACCTGAATTCATCGAATTAAAATAATCCCACGGAATTGGGTGCTTACCGTTCCAATTGCTCATATAATTATGCAATGCCTTTTTAAACAATTCATCGCCGAGCATATCTTTTAATGCCAGGTAAGAAAGGGAAGCTTTTCCATAAGAATTATTTCCGTAGCCCGTACCAGAAACCTGATCAGACATAGAAATTACAGGCTGATCTTCTTCTGTTGATTTATCGTTGATGTACTGATTTACCCTAAAGTTTTTGTAAAATTTATCAGCCGCATCTTTTCCATGCTCGGCAATTCCAATTAAATATTCAAAAGTAGTTGCCCAGCCCTCATCCATGTAGGCGTAACGGGTTTCATTAATGCCCATATAAAATGGAAAATAAGTATGTGCAACTTCGTGATCTTGAACCAGTTGTGCAAACACCGGATCGCCAAAGTTAGAGTCGTTTACCATCATTGGGTATTCCATATCGGCAAAGCCTTGGAAAGCAATGCTTTTAGAAAAAGGATATGGAACACCAGGCCAGTTATTCGAAAACCAGGCCAGCGCATAAATATTATTTTTTACCGAATTGATAAAATCTTTTCCGGTTGCTGGATTGTAGGCGGCCTGAGCACTGGCTCTGCGGTTTGCCTTGCTATCTACAATTACACTTCCACCATCCCAAACGTAATGATTGCTCATCGCGAAGCAAACATCTGTAATGTGATCGACAGAAAACTTCCATGTATTCCATTCTTTTTGTAGGGTTACTTTTCCATCTTTTAATTCCTGTTCGTTCGCAATGTGAATGACTTCATCGCTATTGTAAGATTTTTTTAAACGGGCAGAAATTTCGGGTTGTAAAACTTCATCAGGATTCAAAAAATCGCCTGTGGCATAAACCACATAATTTTTTGGTGCTTTAACAGAAAATACATAATCGTTAAAATCGTTATAAAACTCGGCTCTATCCGTATGCGGAATTCTGTCCCATCCATTATAGTCATCGTAAACCGAAATGCGAGGATAACTGTAAGCAACGAAAAATGAATTTGGATCAATCTGGCCTTCACGTCCGCTTTCTTTTGATAATGGATAATCCCATTCTATTTTAACTGTGATTTTTGATTTTGGCGCCAATGGCTTTTTTAACCTCACACTACCCACCGTTCCCCAGCTTTTACTGTCTACTTTATAGGTTTCTCCATCAACAGAAAACGAAGAAATGTTTAAACCTGTGGTTAAAAAATCTTCGCTTACACTACCGTTGCGTGGTGCAGTTGGTTTGTGCAAATTGTTTACAAAGCGAATGGCTAAGTTTCTTAAAGTATCCGAACTGTTGTTGCTGTATAAAATTTCTTCTTGTCCACTTACAACTTTGGTTTCGGCATCTACTTTAATATCCATATTATAACGGCCATGGTTCTGCCAATAATTTGGGCCAGGTTTACCGTCCATAGAGCGTGTTCCCTTTTCATAGGCTGCCTTGATGTTTCGTGGCATGTAAAGTTCTTGCGCTGAAACTGCCTGAAGCCCCAAATAAGAAATAAGGGCAATAGAAAATATCTTTTTCATTTTTGTCTGAATAATTTTAGCTAAAATATAATTAATGAATGAATTTTGAGTGAGTGTATGATTTAATGTTACTATTTGGGATGGAATAGCTGTTTTAAATAAATGATTTACAGTCCTATAAATCCTTAAATCATAAAAATCCTGTTCTTTTATTTGCTTTTGTAATTTCCACATTTTATCTTCGTTATAATTGAAGCAAGACTATGTAGCAAACCAACTATATAGTCTTGTTTGTTTTTTATAGAGTTTGAATAAAAATTAATAGAGCAATGACAGAGGTAACATACTACACCCAAGAGGGGTTAGATAAATTAAAAGAGGAAGTACATTACTTAACAACCACCGGCCGTCAGCTAATATCTAAAGCAATTGCAGAGGCGAGGGATAAAGGTGATTTATCGGAAAATGCAGAGTACGACGCGGCGAAGGAAGCGCAGGGTTTGCATGAGGCGAAAATTTCGAAACTGAAAAACACTTTGGCAAACGCACGTTTAATTGATGAATCTAAACTGGATTTATCAAAGGTGCTTGCCTTGTCTATAGTTAAAATAAAAAACGTTAAGAATGGTGCAACGATGACTTACCAATTGGTTGCAGAAACAGAGGCAGACTTAAAAACAGGAAAAATTTCTGTTAAGTCGCCCATTGCACAAGGTTTGTTGGGTAAATCTGTTGGCGAATTTGCCGAAATAGAAGTGCCAGCAGGTAAAATGCAATTCGAAGTATTAGAAATATCTAGATAGGTAGAAGGCGGAGGGTTTAAGACTTAAGGCCGGCACTCCGCTATTAAAACCTTATACCTTTTCACCTTTAACCTTCCACCTTTTTATGACGATATTTTCAAAAATTGTTGCAGGAGAAATTAGCGCACATGTTGTAGCCGAAACCGTAGAATATTTGGCTTTTTTAGATGTTCAGCCATTAACTGCCGGACACGTATTGGTGATTCCGAAAATTGAAACCGATTATATCTTCGATATGGAGGAAGATTTATATGTGGGTCTTTGGATGTTTGCTAAAATTGTGGCTAAGGGTTTAAAAGTAGCTTTTCCATGTAAAAAAGTTGGCGTTTCGGTAATTGGATTAGAAGTTCCGCATGCACACATTCATTTAATCCCCATGAATAATGTGAGTGATATGAATTTTAGTAAAGAAAAATTAAAACCAACCGATGAAGAATTGGCAGAGGCAGCCGAAAAAATTAGACAAGCCTTGCTAGAAGTATAAAAAAAGCCGGCTGACCTAAATCAGCCGACTACTCTACCCGCCTTACTCAAAACATTCCTGTTATTTTATGGTGCCGCCGGTGCAACAGTAGTGGTTGTAGAAACATAAGGCCAAGTTGTACCAATTCCGCCAATGGTAATGCCTTTATTATCACCTCTTTTTGCATCTGAGGCAAAGTAATACAATGGCCATCCCTTATAAGTCATCTGTTTTTTTCCAAATACATCGATTACACTAATTAAATCCTTGGTAATTACAGATGGAAGACTTTTTAACTCCGCTTCATAAACTGGCCAAATGGTATTGTTGCTCAAATCTGCCTTGGTGTAGGTGTTTTTGTTGTTCTTGTCAGGGCCGAAAGCATAAAGCGTTCTACCCAGCGCATCGGTAAAATATTTTGTATTTCCCGTTCCTTCTACATAAGCACTGGTATAGCTTTTACCATTTGCTCCAATTAATTGTGCGTTTGCCAACATTAAGGAATAATCGGGCTTTGCCACGAACCAGATTCCACCAACGCCATCACCCTTTACATCTCCTGCGGTGGCATCTGTAGCATAATAATACAAAGGATAGCCCCGATAAGTGCTTTGCTTGCGACCATCGGCTCTGGTTATTTCTCCAACTTCCGTTTTGTTTAAGTTCAGATCTGTACTGGCATCGGCAGAATAGTAGAGCGGCCAAACTGCTTCGCAACCCCCTGTACAATTAGCAGTTCCGGCAACATCAGTAGCAAAAAAGTAAAGTGATTTGCCATCTTTGTCTGTAAGTATGGTTCCAAATTTGGCATCAGTTGCCAATTGAATTCCCATTTTTTCTGCAACGGGCTCAACCGTTTTTTTCTTGCAGGCAGTTGTAAATATCATAGCGATACAGACAATCGCCACTAGGTTTCTTTTTAAGTAGATTAGCATAAGTTTTAGTTTTAGATTTTTATCTTTAATTATATTATGCCTCTATTACGCTCTCTAGTTGTAAAGGGTTGCTTAACAGAAAGCGATTTTCTAAATGATTTTAGGCCAATTGATACCAAACAAAAAAAAATAAAAAATATATTTTCTTCAGGCAACCTTTTGTTAAAACCTACCGTAATGTGTTTTGAAAGGAGAACTAGTGACCACTAATCGCGATAGTGAACATATAATACAAAAGCACATCAAAGGATGTATTAGAAATGAAAGAGAGAGCCAAAAAGCACTGTACAAACATTTCTATAGCTTTGCTATGGGCATTTGTTTACGTTACGCAAATAATCGGTTGGATGCTGCTGGGATACTAAATGACGCATTTTTTAAAGCTTTCAAAAACATCTCTAAATACGAATCTACCAAGGCTTTTATGCCATGGTTAGGTCGTATTATAACCAATACCGCAATTGATTATTATCGGGCCAACCTAAAGTTCGCCGATCATGCTGACGTGAACGATTATGAAAACGTTGCGCACGAAGCCTCGGTTTATGATAAGCTCGCCTATAGTGATTTACTTGAATTGGTACAGAATTTAAGTCCTGCCTATAGAACGGTTTTTAACCTCTATGCCATTGATGGATATACGCATGAGGAAATAGGTGATATTTTGAAAATATCCATCGGTACGTCGAAATCTAATTTATTTAAGGCTCGGCAAAAATTACAGGAAATGTTAAAGGCAATTGATATTAAAACTTATGTGGTGAGGACATCGCCAATAGAAAAAGACCGGAATTTTATTCAGGTTAGATTAAACCCAAATATGCAATGAAAGAGGGAAGAGATATAGATAAGTTGTTTAAAGAGGGACTGGAAAATCCAGATCTCCCTTTTAATGATTTGGATTGGGATAATCTGGAGGAGAAACTGCATCCGAAGGAGAAACGGAGAATAGTGCCCGTAATTTGGTTTGCTGCGGCAACTGGGATTGCCGCAATGTTATTAATTGTGTTTTTATTTGTGAAATCGGATGTAAACGCACCAACTAAAAACAGTGTGGTTAAAGTTAATGGAAATAAAAAGATAGAAACAGAATCTGAAGATAAAACCAGGCTGAATGATTCTACAGCTCAAATAAATAACCTGGCCGAAAATGGTGTTTCTAACAAAGAAAACCTAAGGCGATTTGAAGCAAAGCATTCCGTTAATTCAATTTCAAATACATCATTTAAAGGCGATTTCAATAAAATTAATGATAACGATAGATTGCCACTATCTAGCGATGTAATTAATGGAAACTTGCTGGCAAATGTTAATTATGGTTTAAGCTTAAATGCTGAAGTTAATCCGGTTCAGTATCAAAGCCAAAAGCTAGTTAATAGTCCTGGCCGCACCAAATTGGATAAGGCATTCAGTCCCGTTTTTAAATCCAAACCACGTTTGGTGTTAAGTATTTTGGCTGCGCCAGATTTAACTAGTGTACAATCATCGGGTAAAAGCGATTTGAGTGCAAGTTTCGGTGCCGAATTAACTTTGTTTTTAACGAAAAAATTAAGCATAACCTCTGGCGCAGCGTATGCCAAAAAGATTTACGATTCTGATTTTAGTTTGTACAGACCAAATTCTACTTATGTTTTTAAAGTAGATCCAACAAACGTGCATGCCAATTGCGATGTAATTGATATTCCTTTAAATGTAAATTACAAGGTTTTTGACAACAGCAGGAATTCGATTACGGTAAGTACAGGTTTATCGAGTTATCTAATGCTGAAAGAAAAATACAGCTATACCTATCGTGATGAATATCAGAAGCCTTTAGATTATGAAGTGAAAAATCAAAATCAGCATTATTTGGGGATTGCAAATGTTGGAGTGGAGTTTCAGCATAAAATTAATAACAACTTAAGTATTAGCGCCAAGCCATTTATGAAAATTCCACTTACCGATATTGGCTATGGAAATTCTAAATTGTCATCAACAGGGGTAGCAGTTTCACTTAATATGAATTTGTTTAAGAAGAATTAAACTTGACTCAATTTATTGCTTCCGTAAATTCTGATCGGGTAAAGGCACAAAATCAGTTTCACCAGGAACAGGCTTAAAAGTTTGTTCCAACCATTTAACTTTGGCTTTTTCGATTAATTCCTTATCAGATGCCACGAAATTCCAGTAAATGAAACGCTCTTCAGGAAAAGCATCACCACCAAAAATGTAAACGGTTGTGTTTTCGTGCATGGTAAATTCACAAAGCTTAGCATTGTTGGCAATTAAAATTAATTTGGGCTCGTACAAATGTCCGTCGCTTTCTATTGCACCTTCCAAAATATACAGCGCACTTTCGCCGAAAAGATAATCGCCGATATTGATTTTTTGGCGGTTTGTGCTCTTCAGTTCTAAAAAGTATAATGGGCTATAAACCGAAACTGGCGATTTTTTTCCAAAAGCTTCACCGGCAATAAGCTTAAAATGGATATTATCCTGTTCCCAAGCAGGGATTTCTGTTTCGTCGGCATGAAAAAATGATGGCTCCATTTGTTCCAGATCTTTTGGTAGGGCTACCCAAATCTGTAATCCATGAAGCATTTTATCGGTATGGCGAAGATATTCTGGGGTTCTCTCGGAGTGCACAATACCACTTCCAGAAGTCATCCAATTTACCTGTCCAGGCTTTATAACTACATCAGAACCTAAGCTATCTTTATGAGTAATTTCTCCTTCAAACAAAAACGTTAAGGTAGATAAACCAATGTGCGGATGTGGCGGAACATCAAGATTTTGATGATCTTTCATCGCCGTAGGACCCATGTGATCAATAAACGAAAAAGGACCAACCATTCTTTTTTCGCGGAATGGCAACAGCCGACCAACCATAAAATTGCCAATATTAGCAGGCCTTTCTTCTATAATAAGCTTAATGTTCGACATGGTTTATGGGATTGTTTTATGAGGACAATTTAAGGAAAATGTGCGAAGTTTTATGTTCGTTTAAATGATTAGCAACCATTTTTATGAACAGTCGTCATTATCGCGTAGGCGGAATCTTAATGCTTTTGAAAGTTGGAGTAACAGGATGTATGATTAGATCGGGATGGATTGAAACAAAAAAGCATTCCTTCCAGAATGCTTTTTTTATATGTAATCATTGCACAATTGCTTCACGCCACGAAAGTGACGAATAGCCTTAGGATTAATTAAATCAATTCTGCCAAAGCTTCTTTGCTAAAACCTTTCAATTCGCTGGTGCGGTTGTTTTTGATTTTTTCTACCCAGTTCGGATCAGCTAAAAGCGGTCTGCCAACAGCTACCAAATCAAAATCGCCACGATCCATTCTGCGAACCAATTCATCTAAAGAGCTTGGTTGAGAACTTTGACCTGCAAAGGCTCCGAAGAAATCTCCATCTAAACCAACCGATCCTACAGAGATGGTTGCTTTCCCGGTTAGTTTTTTAGCCCAGCCTGCAAAATTCAAGTCAGAACCTTCAAACTCAGGCTCCCAGAAACGGCGTTGAGAACAGTGGAAAATATCAATTCCTGCATCAGCTAAAGGCGTTAACCATTGCTCCATCTCACTTTCATTTTTGGCTAATTTGAAATCGTATGCTGCAGGTTTAAATTGTGATAAGCGAATAATCAAGGCGAAATCTTCACCAACTCTTTTGCGTATTTCTTTAATTACCTCAATGCCAAAACGGGTACGTTCTGCCAAGGTTTTACCACCATAAATATCGGTACGGTTATTTGTGGCATCCCAGAAAAACTGATCAATTAAATATTGGTGCGCACCATGAATTTCAACAGTATCAAAACCTAAAGCTTTTGCATCAGTTGCTGCCTGTCCGAATGCTGCAATGGTATCGGCAATTGCCGAATCTGTCATGGCAACACCGTTTTCAAAACCAGGACTGTTAAAAGTAGATGGTCCTTCAAAAGGCGTACTTGGCAACCAACCAGAAGCATGATTTGCATGAATGCCCTGGTGCCAAATTTGTGGACCCATTTGTCCGCCTTTTGCATGTACATTATTAATTACCTTTTGCCAGGCGGCTAAAGCTTGGTCGCCGTAAAAATGAGGAATGTTTGGATCTGCAGATGATGACGGCCTGTTAATTACCGTACCTTCTGATAAAATTAAACCCACTTCACCTTCAGCTCTTTTTGCATAATAAGCAGCTACATCATCTGTAGGGATTCCGTTTGGCGAGAAAGACCTCGTCATTGGGGCCATTACGATTCTGTTTTTGGTATGTAACGTTTTAAGGCTAAAAGGCCTAAATAAACTATCTGTGTTCATAATATATTCTGATTTTATAATTCTTGATTAATTAATTTTCCCAACGCTTCAAAGCCTGCCTCATTGCGTTTGTAATACGTCCACTGCCCAACACGGGTAGAATTGATCAACTCGGCACGTTGTAAAATGGAAAGGTATTCGGAAATGGTACTTTGAGATAAGCCACTTTTAATTTGAATCTGCCCAACACAAACACCAACATTTTCAAAATCTGCATTTGGCTGGTCGGGAAAATTTTCTGCAGGCGATTTTAGCCAGTTTAAAATTTGTAAACGGGTTTTGTTAGATAAAGCTTTAAAAACTTCTACTTGATCCATGACACAAATGTATATCGACTTTTCCCGATATGCCAATTAAAAAACCAAAGATTACAATTGTATGTAGAAAGCTAATAATCGTTACTTCAACGTTTTAAATTAGTTTTGATAATTAAAATTTAGTTAGGATTTAATTTAAACTATTCCTTACATTCGTTTAATCATTCTAACCAAATGTCTACTTATAAATCATTAACTGATAACGAACTCTTCGGTCTTATGCAAGACGGGGATAAGTATGCCTTCGAAGAAATTTACGAGCGCTTTAATGGTTTGCTATATATTTATGCCTGTAAACTGGTTTCTGATAAGGAAGATGCCCGCGACATTGTTCAGGAAATTTTTGTTTATCTGTGGAGCAATCCAAACATCAAAATAAAATCTCAGTTATCTTCTTACTTATATACTGCCGTTCGATACAAGATTTTCGATTGGCTGGATAAGAATAAATCGAAATCAAATTATCTTTTATCCTTGGAAAAATTTGTAGATCAAGGCGATTGCATTACCGATAATTACATTCGAGAAAAAGAGTTTGCTTCTATTATTGAGAAGGAAGTAAGTTTGTTGCCTCCAAAAATGCGGCAGATTTTTGAAATGAGCCGTCAGCAACATTTATCTCAAAAAGAAATTGCCGAACTGCTTCATCTTTCTGATAAAACCGTTAAGAAGCAAATGAGCAATGCGCTCAAGGTTCTGCGGTTAAAACTGACTTCTTTTTTAATCCTTGCGATTATTTTATTGCTTTCTTAGCATCAACTTACGAAGTTTAATAGGGCAAGAGCGTTAGAAGAACTTCGTCAGTTTAAAAAGTTATTTCTTTAAGACTGGCGAAGTTTCTCCCTCGCAAAGGCTTTAAAAACTTCGCAAATCGGAGGATCATCAACTTACGAAGTTTCTACGGTAGGAGCGTTAGAAGAACTTCGTCAGTTTAAAAAAATATATCTTTAAGACTGGCGAAGTTTCCCCTTGCACAGGCTTTCAAAACTTCGCAAGTCGGAGGATCATCAAATTACGAAGTTTAATAGGGCAAGAGCGTTAGTAGAACTTCATCAGTTTAAGAAAAATATCTTTAAGACTGGCGAAGTTTCGCCATTGCACAGGCTTTCAAAACTTCTTAAGTCGGAGGATCATCAACTTACGAAGTCTCAAAGGGTAGGAGCGAGAGAGAACTTCGTCAGTTTAAAAAAATATATCTTTAAGACTGGCGAAGTTTCCCCCCTTGCACAGGCTTTCAAAACTTCGCAAGTCGGAGAATCATCAACTTACGAAGTTTCTAAGGGTAGGAGCGAGAGTAGAACTTCGTCAGTTAAAAAAATATATCTTTAAGACTGGCGAAGTTTCGCCATTGCACAGGCTTTCAAAACTTCGCAAATTGGAGGATCATCAACTTACAAAGTTTCAAAGGGTAGGAGCGTTAGTAGAACTTCGTCAGTTTAAAATGTATCTTAATTTGAAAAGCAATACTCATGCTCATCGGTTCTTATAGTCCCGCTCTTTGCTATAATCTTTTTGATGATGTTTCTGCTAGCTTTTGATGTTTTTGTAATAAAAAGGATTACCGCTTCGATCGGGTTTAGCTAACCTTAAACAGTGCGAATAACTTAATTTCTTAAACCCGACATAGCGGATACCGGCCTTTAAGTGTAAGGCCTGCAGGCGTATGAGCATGTGGCGGGAACAAACATTAAAATGAAAAACAGGTTTTGTTTTACTAATTCTTAATTTATTGATCCAAAGACTTGCGAAGTTTTCCCAACACGCAACCCCTTAAAACTTCGGAAGTCAATAAATAAAAATATTTTCATTCCATCTACTACCTAAGCTTTGCTTAACCTACATGTATTTAATTAGCCAAATATATTGTAGTGATGAATAAAGCAGAAGTTGAAAAACTTTTACAAAAATACAGGGACGGACTGTGTACCGAGCAAGAAAAGGCTTTGGTAGAGTCGTGGCATCTAGCTGAGCTTTCAGCCAAAAAATCTGAATTAAATCATACAGATTTAATTGAGGCCAAAAACCAAATCTGGAATGCAATAGAAGAACAAACTGAATTTAAAACCGGTAATAAATATGTTTTGTGGGTAAAAATTGCCTCAGCTGCGGTAGTATTATTCTTCATCGGTTTTGTTATCAATAACCAAATTAAAAAGCAAATTCCGGCAGAACAAGATTTTAGTAAAACTACAACTAAAACAATTAAACCTGGAGGCAATAAGGCCACACTAACCTTGGCCGATGGTTCTAAAATTTCTTTAACAGATGCAACAAATGGAATTATAGCGAAGCAGGCCGGAATCAACATTACCAAAACCAATAAAGGCGAATTAATTTATACTGTTGCCTCAGCTTCGAGTGCAAAAGCAAAAGATTTATTTAATACGATAGAAACGCCCCGAGGTGGTCAATACCAAGTTAATCTGCCAGATGGCACAAAGGTATGGTTAAATGCAGAATCATCTTTAAAATATCCTGCAGTTTTTAACCAGAGCAATAGAGTGGTTGAATTAAAGGGCGAAGCTTATTTTGAAGTAGCCAAATTACTTAACAGAAGTGGCAAACGTGTTCCTTTTAAAGTTAAAAGCAATTTGGGCGAAGGCAGAAACCAGGAGGTTGAAGTATTGGGAACACATTTTAACATTAATGCTTACCAAGATGAACCTTCCAATAAAACAACCTTGCTTGAGGGAAGTGTCCGAATTTTAAATGTGAGTGCCTCAACTTCAAATCTGTTAAAACCTGGCCAGCAATCGATTATCCGTTCCTCATCGCCATTAATTTTGGTTAAGGATGTAGATGCGGAAGAAGCTGTTACATGGAAAGACGGATTTTTCAGCTTTAATGATGAAAACCTAGAAGCCATTATGAATAAAATTTCGCGTTGGTATAATGTAGATATCGAATACCGCGGAAACAAAATAAATAAACTTTTTGGAGGTCGCATTTCTCGTTTCAACAGCGTTAACGAGGTATTGGAAACCTTACAAACTACGGGCGATGTTCATTTTAAAATTGAAGAAAGGAGGATTTTAGTTATGCCGTAACCTATACTTTCTTCATCATAAAAATGATGTTTTGGGATAGAGCTTAACTAAAAATCGGAAGCGCGGCAACGCTCCCGACCATAAACTTAGGGCTTTATTCTAATCGTAAAATTGTGAGATACAACTATTCTAAACCTAATAACCAAATATATGAATTTTTATACTGAATGGTTGCCCCAACCTAAGGGTCGCCTGTTTAAATTTTTGTTGATTATGAAATTGACTTTTGTCTTATTAATCACCACCTTTCTTCAAATCAGTTACGGAGCACGAGCACAAAACGTAACGCTTTCAGAAAAGAACACTGCCTTACTCAAAGTTTTTCGCAAGTTAAACAAGAGCATTGGCTACAGCTTTTTATACAATACCGAACTTTTAAAAGAAGCTAAACCGGTAACTATCGACATTAAAAATACAGACATTAAAGAGGCGCTAAGACAGATTTTTAGCGAACAGCCTCTGGGTTATACTATAAAAAACAATACGATCATCATACACCGAAAATCTCTGGATGGTTCTCCTTTATTGCTTCGTGCTTATATAGATATCCGCGGAAAAGTGGTTGATGAAAACGGCGCACCAATGATTGGTGCCAGCGTAAAAGTAAAAGGATCTAACCAAGGTGCGGTAACCGATGCCAATGGTATTTTCGTTTTAAAAACCGTTGAAGATAATGCCACACTTGTGGTTTCATTTATCGGATATGAGAATAAAGAAGTTAAAGCACCTTCTTCTGGTGAATTAACAATACAATTGGCACCACAAGCAGGTTTACTTGCCGATGCCGTGGTTATTGGTTACGGTACACAAAAGAAAAGCGTGGTAACTGGCGCTATTTCTCAGGTTAAGGCAACCGATTTAGAAAATATGCCAGTTGTGCGTATCGAGCAATCTTTACAGGGCCGTACCTCGGGTTTAACCATCACAACATCTTCTGGTCAGCCAGGTGAAGGTGCAACTCTGCGTATTCGTGGTACTACTTCAATTAACAATAGCGAGGCTTTGTATATTGTTGATGGTGTGCAAGTTGGAGGTGGTATCGATTATTTAAATCAAGCAGATATCGAATCGATCGAGGTTTTAAAAGATGCGGCATCTGGCGCTATTTACGGTGCAAGAGCAGCAAATGGCGTAATCATTATTACCACCAAAAAAGGAAATAAGAATGGTAGAATGAGTGTAAACTACAACACTTATTTAGGTACACAAGCACCTTCAAGAAAGCTGGATTTATTAAATGCAACGCAATATGCTACCATTTACAATGAGGCAGAATATGCTAAAACTCCCGGCTTAACAACTCCAAGATTTCCAAATCCGTCGCAATACGGAGTAGGAACAGATTGGCAGGCTGCAGTATTTAACAATGATGCAAGAATTCAAAACCACGAGTTAAGCATTAGTGGCGGAAACGAAAAATCTACGTACTACAGTTCTTTCGGTTATTTTGATCAGGATGGAATTGTGGCAACGAGTAATTCTCAATACAAAAGATTTACTGCTCGTTTTAACTCTGAACATCAATTGACCAAAGCAATCAAATTCGGTCAAACCATTGGTTATACCCGTACAAATTCTGTGGGTGTTGGCACCAATACCGAATATGGTTCGCCATTAAACAGAGCAATCAATATTGATCCGATTACACCAATTGTAGAAACCGATCCGGCAAAATATGGCGCTGCACCTTATATTGGCAATCCAGTTGTAAGAAACGAAGCTGGTTTTCCGTACGGAATTTCCCCATATGCGCAATCAGAAATCTTAAATCCGGTTGCAGCGTTACAAGTTGCACAAGGAAACGGTTGGTCTGATAAAGTAGTTGCAAATGCTTTTGTTGAGGCAGAAATTATCAAAGGATTAAAAGTAAGATCGCAAGGCGGTGTAGATTTAGCCTTTTGGGGCAGTGAAGGTTTTACGCCGATCTTCTACCTAAATTCTATTAATCAAACTACTATAACTTCTTATAATAGAAATTCGAATAGGGGTTTGTTTTATTCTTTAGAAAACACCATTAGCTATAACAAGCAAATTGCCAAACATAATTTCACCGGATTAATTGGTTATTCTTTCCAAAAAAATAGAGGCGAAACCCAAGGTGGAACCAAAGAAGGAATTCCGGTTAACAACATTAAAGATGCTTCATTACAGTTTCCAGTTTCTAGAGCGAACGATGTGTTTTATGGTGGTGAATATTTAAACACCTTAAACTCGGCCTTTGCCCGTTTAACCTATAACTACGATGAGAAATATCTTTTCACAGGTATTGTTCGTAGAGATGGTTCTTCCCGCTTCGGCCCGAATAACAAATTTGGTTATTTCCCTTCAGGATCAGTTGGTTGGGTAGCCAGTAGAGAAGATTTCTTCCCTAAAAACGATTACGTAACATTCGTTAAATTTAGAGGTTCTTATGGTGTTGTAGGTAACGATAATATTGGAGATTTCAGGTATTTATCAACCGTAAGCGGTGGCAGAAACTACACCTTGGGTACTTCTGCAGGTTTAAATAATGGTGTAAGCCCAGATGCCTTATCAAATCCAGATTTGAAATGGGAGCAAACTTCATCAACCGATATCGGTGTAGATATGAACCTTTTCGGCAACTTTACCTTAACAGCAGATTGGTACAAGAAAAAAACAACAGGTATGTTGTTGCAAATCGCTGTACCAGGCTATGTGGGTAACGCCGGCCCAATTGGTAACATTGCCGATCTATCCAACAGAGGTTTCGAATTGGAATTGGGTTATAGCAAAAGGTTCGGAGAATTCTCTTTAAAAGTGAATGCAAATGGTGCATTTGTTAAAAATAATATCGATTTCTTAGGTGATGATAAAGAATACTTAGGTGGACAAACCGTTACGCCTCAATCTTTAGAAATTACACGTACCAAAGTTGGTTATGCAATCGGATCGTTTTATGGTTACAGAAGTGATGGTTTATTCCAGAATCAGTCGCAAATTAACAACTATAAAAATGCTGGTGGAACGCTAATTCAACCAAATGCCAAACCGGGTGATATTAAGTTCGTTGATTTAAATGGAGATGGTCAGATTAACAATGATGATAGAGAAATCATCGGTAACCCAACTCCTGATTTTACCTACGGTATGACTTTTAATTTGGCCTACAAAGGGTTTGATTTAGTTGTATTAGGACAAGGTGTTGCAGGTAACCAGATCTTTAACGCATTAAGAAGATTCGATTTGCCAACTGCAAATTATACCACTTCAATTTTAAATAGATGGACTGGCGAAGGAACAAGTAATACCATCCCGAGGGTAACTTTAGATGATACCAACCAAAACTACAGTCGGGTTTCTAGTCTGTTTTTAGAAAGTGGATCTTATTTCAGAATCAAAACTTTACAGGTTGGATATTCTCTTCCAAAAAACCTAATCAAGAAAGCTGGTTTGGATAAAGTAAGATTTTATGTAATGGCCAACAACTTGGTAACCTTTACAAAATATACAGGCTACGATCCAGAAATTGGTGGTGGAAGTTATGGGGTCGATCGTGGTTTCTATCCACAGGCAAGAACTTTCTTTGCAGGGATAAATGTTGGTTTTTAATAATGGAAATGATGAGAAATAAAAATATTAAAAGTGCAATCGCAATAGTTGCGGTTATGCTGGTTTTTGTATCATGTAAAAAGGATTACCTAGAGCTAACCCCAAGAGGAACCGCTTTAGAAGATAATTTTTATCAAAATGAAAAAGAAGTGATGCAAGGTGTGCTTGCTGTTTATGATGTAACACAATGGGGAACTACTGGTGGTTATACCATGAAAATGCCTTTGTTAAGTGCCGCCTCTGATGATTGCTTTGCTGGTGGAAGTAACGCTTCCGATCAGCCAAATTGGGTAGCGTATGATAATTTTAACATGAATTCTAGTTTGGGTCCGCAGGTTGGATTGTGGAACAAAAATTTCACGGGTGTTAATCGTGCGAACTTAATTCTAAGTAAAATCGAAAAATCGACTACGCTTAGCGCAGCATTCAAAACCCGGGTAACGGCAGAAGCTAAATTTTTAAGAGCCTATTTCTATTTTGATCTGGTTCGTTTTTTTGGCAATGTTCCATTAATTACAAAGGTTTTATCAACAAGCGAACTTTACGCTCAGGTACAATCTACTCCCGCACAAATTTATGCGCAGATAGAGAAAGATTTAAGAGAAGCAGGACCAGGTTTGCCAACCACAATTCCTGATGCAGACAAAGGAAGAGTATCTCAGGGTGCAGCAAAAGCACAATTGGCCAAAGTTTTATTATACCAAAACGATAATACCAAAATGGCCGAGGCTGCAACAATTTTTGAAGATGTAAACCGTGTTGGTAATCCATACGGATATTCATTGCTTCCAAATTATGCTGATATCTTCAATCCGGCAAACAAGTTTAATGCGGAATCTATTTTAGAAATTCCACATTCAAACAATGCTGCCTGGACAGATTGGGGTTATATCAATGGTGGCGAAGGTAATGTTGGTACTCAATTTATCGGCATGGACAGCTACAATGGCGATACCTACTCAAGCGGTTGGGGCTTTTGCCCGGTAACATTGGATCTGGTAAATGTGATGAAAAATGATCCTCGCTTTGCAGCTACCATTATAGATGGAGCGGCGTTAAAAGCTGCGGGTGCAACTTACAATGCCCGTTACCAAAACACCGATTATTTCATTAAAAAGTATGCGCCGCTAAAGGCATTCCGCTCGGCAAGTGGCGTTGCAGAACAAAACTGGCCTATTGATGAAATTGAAATCCGTTTGGCTGATACCTATTTAATGCAGGCAGAGGCTTTGTTAAGAAGCGGAGGCAGTGCTAGCCGTGCTAAGGAACTGCTAGATGCAGTTAGAGCAAGAGTTGGACTGGCTTCTATTCCAGCTACGCTTGATAACATTTATGCAGAACGTAGATTAGAATTGGCTACAGAAGGACACCGTTTCTTTGATTTGGTTCGTACAGGAAAAGCAGTTGCCGTTTTAGGCCCCTCAGGCTATAAAGCAGGCAAAAGCGAGTATTTGCCAATTCCTTTAAACGAAATCGAAGTTACCAAAGGTGGTATTAAACAAAATCCAGGTTACAATTAATCCGCACTGAAATGAAATTATTTAAAAACACCATAAAAACATCTGTCCTGCTTAGTCTGGGCTTAGTGTTTAGCGTAATCGTTTCTTGTAAAAAAAGTGAAACTGTTAAGGATATCGGCACACCGCCAACCGCAGCAGAAATTCAGTTTACAACAACACCAACGGCTACGAATCCGAATATCATCAATTTTAAAAGTCTGTATAATGGGATTAATGCCCATTGGGATTTTGGAAATGGCGCAACTGCAGATGGTAACGATGTGCAGTCATCTTATCCAATTGCTGGAACCTATACCATTAAATTAACTGTTTTAGCCGATGGTGGTTCGGTATCAACAACTAAAACGGTGGTTATTGCAACTACAAATACCAGTATGTTAAGCGATCCGGCTTATACGTTGCTTTCTGGCGGATTGTCAAATCCGGCAGGTAAAGTTTGGGTAATTGATCAAACACAGCCTGGTCATTTAGGCGTTGGGCCGATCACTTCTCAAGGGCCAGATTGGTATCAGGCAGGACCGAATGAGAAAACGGGAACAGGTTTTTACGATGATGAAATGACCTTTGCAATGGGTGCAACTTCATTAAAATATACCTACGCAAATAACGGAACAACCTTTGCAAATGCCTCAAATGCGCCAGGTATTGGGGGCCCTGTTGGAAGTAATGATCCAACGGTTAATTATACACCACCAACCAACTTAACCTGGATTTTGAACGATGTTAACGGAACAAAATACATTAACATCAGCAATAATGGTTTTATATCGTACTATTTAGGTGTTTCATCTTATCAAATCTTATCGCTTACGGCTGATGAAATGTGGTTAAGGTGTTTGGATAAATCTAATGCAGGTAATGCCTGGTATTTAAAATTAATTAGAAAAGGCTATGTAAGGCCGGTTGTTCCGCCTGTTCAAAAGCCTATTCAGGCTGCTAACTTGGCTGATGATTTCCAGGCAGCAACAGGTATGGCTTGGGTTGCAGAGAATATGGATTACATCAGAAACTATGACAATCCTTCTAAATTCCCTTTAAACACATCATCTAAAGTAGCTTATTACGAGAAAAGAACTGGTCCAGATGGGCAATATGGAAACCTAAACATTACGCTTCCATATCGTTTTGATCTTGCTGCTAAAAATAAAATAAGGTTAAAAGTGTTTATTCCTGGCGGCAATGACTTTACTAAAGTAGCGCCTACGGTTTCGGTTAAACTGCAGAACTCTTTATTAGGTGGAAATGCATATACCACTCAAATCGAGATTGTTAAAACCATTACACCAGCGCAATACAATACTTGGGTACAGTTAGAATTCGATTATTCTGCTTCTGCAACTCAAACATTATACGATAAAATTGTTGTTCAGTTAGGTGGTGAAGGTCATCCAAATCCGGGCATATTTTATATAGATGATTTTGAGTTTAAATAGTAGAATTATACTCTAAAATACAGAGCAGTTTGGAGCACATACATTCCAAACTGCCCTTTTAAAAGTTATAAGATGATAGATTTAGTGAAGTATTTTAAAAGAGAAGTTTTTACAGCATGTGCAATTGCTGTAGTTGGTTTAAGCGGTTGTTCTAAAGGTTCGGGAGGAGATGAAGGACCAGTCTATGTTCCACCTGTAGTAACAACTCCGGTTGATAAAGGTTGGACATTCGAAGCAACGCCAACTTGGAGCGATGAATTTACCAATACCGGAGCGCCATTAAGCAGCAATTGGGATTATGATACCGGAGGCGGTGGCTGGGGAAACAATGAACTTGAATATTACACGAATACGACCAATAACGCAAATGTTGCCGGCGGATTTCTAACCATTACGGCCAAAAAAGAAAGTATGGGCGGAATGGGTTATACCTCATCGCGTATGGTAACCAGAGGTAAATTAGATGCGCTTTATGGCCGTTTTGAAATTAAAGCAAAACTCCCATCGGGTAAAGGAACTTGGCCAGCCATTTGGATGTTGCCAACGGATAGAGCTTATGGCGATTGGCCAAAATCTGGTGAGATCGATATTATGGAGCACGTAGGTTACGATCAGGATAATGTGCATTTCAGTACACATAGCGAAGCTTATTACTTTAAGATAAACACTCAAAAAACCATTACAAAAAAGGTTGATGGAGCCAGTACCGCTTTTCATATTTACCGTGTAGATTGGACGCCTTATGCTATTCGTGGTTATTATGATGATGTAAAGGTTTTCGATTTCGCAAATGAAGGAACAGGTTACAAAGTTTGGCCATTTGATAAGCGTTTCCATCTCTTGTTAAACCTTGCAGTCGGTGGCGACTGGGGTGGAGCTCAGGGAGTTGATGACTCAATCTGGCCCCAAAAAATGGATGTAGATTACGTTCGATATTATAAAATGATTGATAAATAGATTAATCGTGCTTGCGAACTGAGAAACTGGCTTGCGAGTTGGGGTGAAGCAATCTATTTAAAAATATGTTAGTTTGATTGTTAAGTCACTGAGAAATCAGTGGCTTTTTTTTGTATCCTCCAGTCCGTGTTATCACAAACCAACTCTTGAAAATTATCATAAAAAGAAACGGGGATAAATCATACCGACCTATCCCCGTCATCTAAATTAACGCTCTCGTATATATAAACACCTAAAAAGATGTTTTATTGTCTGCAGAAGATTTTTTTTTATTTTTTCTTTTAGGTGGTGTTATCATCAACGAGCTATAGATCTTCGACATGCCCAGACTGACAGCAGATTTCTCTAAACTTAATGATATTCTTATACGAATTTTAGAATTTTGCTATCACGATCTTCGAAACTTCGCGAGTTGGGAATATTAAAAATCACTAAAAAAGAACGGGGATAAATCATACCGACCTATCCCCGTCATCTAAATTAACGCTCTCATAAATATAAACACCTAAAAAGTTGTTTTATTATATGCTGGCAAATTTTTTATTTTTTTGTTGCAGGTTTTTTTGCAACAGCCTTTGGTTTTTTAACTTCAGTAGTTTCTTCAGCTTCGGCAGCCACTTTTTTCTTAGCAGGCGTTTTCGCTTTTTTTACCTCTGCTACAGGTTCTTCTGTAGTTTCTTCAGCTTTCTTTTTTGCAGGTGCTTTTACTTTCTTGGCTTCAACTGCTGGAGTTTCCTCAGCAACTACAGCTTTTTTCTTAGCTGGAGCCTTAGCTTTTTTAACTTCAGCTACTTCTTTCTCAATTTCAGGAACTGGAGTTGATTCGGTTTTAGGTGCATCTGCTTGTTGCAGGTAAATTGCCAATACTTGTTTAAGATAAATATCGGGTTTTGGCATATTAATTACTGATCCAGGTTCTTTGTCCTGAGATTGTTTAATGTAAGCCGATTTTATTTTGCCCCAATCTTTAGAGTAAAGTTTAATAAACATCTCTATAAATTGTTCGTGTGTATATTTTTTTGGCAACCTACCCAACGTTGCCTGAATTTTTTCTTCTTTTTTATGTAATACTGCCATTTACTTTTAATTTCTGCAAAGATAGCCGATATTACAGATAATCGTGTAACTAAGGCGGTTAAACTTTTTATAGCCCACCAACTGCATCTATAAGGCTAAACATTAAAGAAAACAATCTGTTACTCAGCTGCTACAGGTTCCGAACGCCTGCTGGCAACCAGTCTTTCTCTATGTTGGATTCCCCAATTTCTAAGTTCGGTAATTACATTATCAAGCGTTTCGCTATATGGGGTTAATTCATAAGTAATGGTAACCGGTGTTGTAGCGAAAACTTTTCTAATTACAAATTCGTTAAGCTCCAGCTCTTTTAATTCTTTAGATAAAATTTTTGGAGTAATGTCTTCTAAATTCTTTTGTATTTCGTTAAAACGCATAGGGCCATCTTTCAGGCTCAAAATTAAAGGCAATTTCCATTTTCCGTTTAGTACATATAAAGCATCCTTTACAGCGGTCATGCTCGCAGTACAGGCCGATTTATCTAAATGTTTTCTGTTAAATCCCATGATGTCAAAAATACGAAGGTTTCGTAAAGGATATCACTATCCTTTTGGATACTAGTATCTTTTGGATATTAATTTACTTAGCTTTAACATTATTCGTCTAATCGAAAATCAAATTTACTTCTTCCAGCCTTTTTGCATTTTCTTATAAGCTTTCTTACTAATCTTCGATTTCTTTTTTGAACGAGATTTACCTTTCTTTTTACGGGCATTTATGTTGTTAACAAGGGAATTTTTTACACCAAGTTTATTTTTTTTCTTCCCTTTCTTTTTGTCCTTTTTCTTTTTGCCTTTTTTCTTTTCTTTAGCCATGATTATATTTTCTAGGTCAATTCTAAAATACAACATCTAAAAAATTAAATGGTTCTATAAAATGTAATTATGAGCTTTTTAACAAAGTATATTGAGCCTTATAACAAAACATTGTCTTTAAATTCCATCTACCTTTGGATAAATAAAAATGAAAACGATGACAAAAATTTGGTTTATAACAGGCAGTTCTCGCGGGTTAGGACGAAGCCTTACCGAGGCAGTATTGGCTAAAGGAGATAAAGTTGCCGCAACTGCTAGAAATTTAGATGCGCTGAAAAATTTGACAGAGAAATACCCAGCACAAATTTTTCCGATAAAATTGGATGTTACAGATTACGATCAGGTACATTTAGCTGTAGAATCGGCAATTGAGCATTTTGGACGTATAGATGTATTGGTTAATAATGCAGGTTTCGGAATTGTTGGCGCCGCAGAAGCCTTTACCGATAAACAGGTTCGAAGTCAGCTCGAAACCAATTTGTATGCACCTATAGAAATTACGAGAGCCGTTTTGCCTTACATGCGCAAACAAGGTTCTGGTCGGATTTTACAAATAAGTTCCATCGGTGGACGCGTTGGCAATGCTGGTGTAAGCATTTATCAGGCCGCTAAATTTGGATTAAGTGGCTTTACCGAATCGTTGGCTAAGGAAGTTAAAGATTTAGGAATCTTGGTCACCAGTGTAGAGCCTGGCGGTTTCCGTACCGATTGGGCTGGAGCATCTATGACTTATGCGCCAAAAATAGAAGGTTATGCATTAGTTGATCAACGAAGTGAATTTTTCCAAAACGGAAGCTTTCTTCCAACCGGAGATCCGGCTAAAGCTGCACAAGTGATGATTAATTTGGTCGAAAATCCAGAACCTCCAACTCATTTGGTTTTGGGCAGTGAAGCAATTGGAATGTTGAAACATACTGATGCCACCAGAACGGAAGAAATGGAAAAATGGCTTGAAGTAAGTTTATCTACAGATCATGATGAGGCAACCAACTTTTTGGATACAGAATTGGGTAAGTCGTTCACTAAAAAATAGGATTTGCCTTAACTTCTGATCAGTCGGGATTTGCAATCCCATCTTATGAGTTAAGGATTTTCCAATCCTTTTATGGTTGAATTTCAAATCCACAGCTCAATGGACGAGATTATAAATCTCGACCAGCAACTCGTATTTAGTTAGTCGGGATTTGCAATCCCGTCTTATGAGTTAAGGATTTGCAATCCTTTTATGGGTGGATTTCAAACCCCAGC
>Ga0160472_100217_pt1 | contig 70987 bp, 64 predicted proteins | sample HID1973M_E11MG_FD_108267 | JGI IMG/M metagenome (GOLD analysis project Ga0160472, IMG submission 108267) | Enriched mosquito-associated microbial communities from UW Madison campus, WI, USA - HID1973M_E11 MG | ecosystem: Host-associated > Arthropoda: Insects > Digestive system > Unclassified ... | reverse complement strand
GCGCCGTGTCCGAAGCGAATGGTGATGCGCCGGAGGACGCCGGAACCGATCTGCAGGTCCGGCACCCGAAGAAGACCGGGCGCTTCAGGAAGGTCTGCGTCACCGATCCGGATGCCGGCATGGCGACCAGCGGGCGCAACCGGCGCGCCCGTTCCTTCAAGGATGCGCCATATCAGGGCAAGTTCCGGGCTGGCCGGTGACAGAACCCTGCCACGAACTCGCTTGAGAACCTGATCAGGCAGGGGATTACGCTTATCGCCCCAAGGCTTCCACGGCGGAACCTATGACCCTGTTGGCAAGTCCCACGACCCGGCTGTCCGTCTCCGCGTCATGCTCCCGCAGATGCTCCCTCCGGTAAAGTGTCAGGGCATCGTTGAGGGTGGGTGCAGGGACCTCGTGGATGTCAGGACCATTGCGCAGAAGGTTGACCGTATGGCGGTCCACGGGAAGGGTACCCTCTGGCTTTCCATCAACCTGTGGATAACTATCGAGGATGAGATCGGCAGCGATCGAAAGCCCCTCCTCATCCGTTCCCGCCTCGACCATCTCGGCACTGCGGCGAAGGGCTTCAACATAGCCCTCCCGTTCAGAGACGGAGCCTGACGACGACGCCTCTGCAAGTGCCAGCCTTCTCCGCGCGTCTCAATCTCCCGTTCCACAGCGGCATGATACTGAGGCCAAGCAGCAAGGGCTTCCTACTCGGATGCTCCCGACTTCCGCTTGAACTGCCGCTTGGTGATGATTCCAGAGACCTCTTTCGGAACCCTCCTGCGGTATTGAAAGCTGCCCGAACTGGTCCGCTCAATGTGCTTCAAGACAAGTCCCATGTGTGCCCCATGTGTGCCGGAAGGGGACGTATGTCGCTGATGTCATCGAAAAACTTGCCAGACCGCATGGTCAAATGGAGCGGGTGAAGGGAATCGAACCCTCGTCATCAGCTTGGGAAGCTGCGGCTCTACCATTGAGCTACACCCGCGTCGGCGCATCGGATAGCATCAGCCCGGACCCGATCGCAAGTGCAATCTGCCCGCGAAGCCTCCTCCTCAGGCAATGCCGATGTAATTGCCGCACGCGGGACCGGAGGGCGCGCATTCCGTGATCCGGCCCGGATTTGGTTGCCCCGGCGCGAGAATGGGGATTGATCATCCCGTTCAACTCGTCGTTATTACCCAAAGGCCTGCAATTCCCCGGAGACAGACCATGTCAGCGCGTGCGTGCCGGATTGCCATTTCTCTGGTCCTGCCGCTGGCGGTGGGGCTGGTTCCCCTTTCTTCTGCGGCGCAGCAGGCGGGGGCCGAGGCGCCGCCTCCCACCGTGACCGTTGTGACCCTGCACGCGCAGGACGTGGCGCTGACGACGACACTTCCCGGCCGCGTCACCGCCTCGGCCGAGGCGGAGGTGCGCCCGCAGGTCAACGGCATCATCACCCAGCGCCTGTTCGAGGAAGGGCGCCGCGTCAATGTCGGCGATCCGCTGTTCCATATCGACCCCACCACCTACGAGGCGGCGGTCGCGCAGGCCGAGGCTGCCGTCGCGCAGGCCCGCGCCCAGGCCGACAACGCCCGGCGCGAGGCCGACCGGCTCGGCGCCCTGCGCGAGCGCAATGTCGCGAGCGAAAGCACGAGCGATACTGCCATGGCCACGCGCGATGCCGCCGATGCCGCCGTGAAGGTGGCCGAGGCGCAGCTTCAATCCGCCCGCATCGAGCTTGACCGCACCACCGTCCGCGCCGAGCTGGAGGGAGAGATCGGCCTTGCCCAGGTCAGCCAGGGCGCGCTGGTCACGGCAAGTCAGGCGACGCCGCTGACCGTGATCCGGACCATCGATCCGGTCCATGTCGACGTGACCCAATCGGCGGCCGACATCATCCGGTGGCGGCGCGAGATGGCGATGCAGGCACCGCCGGACCGGACGGTGACGCTGCGCCTCGCCGATGGCAGCGAATACGACCAGAAGGGAACGCTGACCGCAGCCGAGCCCTATGTGAACGAGACGACCGGCGTGCTGACGCTGCGCCTCTCCTTCGCGAACCCGGACCGGATCCTTCTGCCGGGCATGTATGTGCAGGCCGTCGTGCAGCAGGCGACGGTGCATAATGTCATCCTCGCCCCGCAGGAAGGGGTCAGCCGCGACCGCCGGGGCGAGCCGATCGCACTGGTGGTGAATGCCCAGAACCAGGTCGAGCAGCGCGAACTGACCATCCTGCAGGATCGCGGCAACACCTGGGTGGTCAGCAAGGGGCTGGGCGACGGTGATCGCCTGATCGTCGAGGGCGTGCAGCGGATCGGCCCCGGCATGCCCGTCACGCCCGAGGAAAGGGCCGCCACACCGGCCACCGAAGCCACCCCGCCCGAAAAGACCCCGCCTCCGGCCCCGACCGAGAACCCGGAGGCAAGACAGCCCGAACCAGCCGAACCCTCTGCGGAACCGGCCGCGGAACCGCAGCAGACCGAGCCCCCGAAGGGCTGAGGTCAGATCGAGGAAACTCGCACAGGAACCTGACATGGCGCGATTTTTCATTGACCGGCCAGTTTTTGCCTGGGTGATTTCCATCCTCATCATGGGCATCGGGATCCTGTCGGTCCTGACTCTGCCGGTGGCCCAGTATCCGCAGATCGCGCCGCCCACGGTGACGGTGCAAGCGACCTATCCCGGCGCCTCGGCCGATACCGTCGCGAATACGGTGACACAGATCATCGAGCAGCAGATGACCGGCCTCGACGGGCTGCGGTATTTCTCGTCAAGCTCGACCGCCGCCGGCACCTCCTCGACCACCCTGACATTCGAGACCGGGACCGATCCGGACATTGCGCAGGTTCAGGTCCAGAACAAGCTCTCGCAAGCAACGAGCCTGCTGCCCGAGGCGGTGCAGCGCCAGGGCGTGACGGTCGAGAAATCCGCATCAGGCTTTCTCATGGTCATCGCGCTGATCTCGGAAGATGGCGCGCTGGAGGAGGTCGACCTCTCGGACTACATGATTTCGAACCTCGTGAACGACCTCAGCCGGATCGAGGGCGTGGGTTCGGTGCAGGTCTTCGGGGCGCAGTATTCCATGCGGATCTGGCTCGACCCATCGAAGCTCGCCGCCTATGAGTTGACGCCGGGCGACGTCGTTTCGGCCGTTTCGGCCGAGAATGCGCAGATCTCGGCCGGCGCATTCGGAACCCAGCCAGCGCCTCCGGGCCAGATGCTGAACGCCACGATCACGGCGCAATCGCTGCTGTCGACGCCCACGGATTTCGAGCAGATCGTGCTGCGGGCAGAGCAGGATGGCGGGCTGATCCTGCTGAAGGACGTCGCGCGGGTCGAGATCGGCTCGGAAAGCTATGCCACCAACGCGCTCTACAACGGCCTGCCCTCGGGCGGGATCGCGATCAGCCTTGCCACCGGGGCGAACGCGCTGGACACGGCCGAGCGCATCAAGGACCGGATGGAGGAATTCGCCCGCTTCTTCCCCGAGGGGGTCAGCTATGTCATCCCCTATGACACCACCCCCTTCGTCCTGATCTCGATCGAGGAAGTGGTCAAGACGCTGGTCGAGGCGATCGTGCTGGTGTTCTTCGTCATGCTGCTGTTCCTGCAGAACTGGCGCGCGACGCTGATCCCGACACTGGCGGTTCCCGTCGTCATCCTTGGCACCTTCGGCATCCTTGCGGCGCTTGGCTTCACCATCAACACCCTGACCATGCTTGCCATGGTGCTGGCCATCGGCCTCTTGGTCGATGACGCGATCGTCGTGGTCGAAAACGTCGAGCGTATCATGGAGGAGGAGGACCTCGAGCCGCGCGAGGCGACCAAGAAATCCATGGGTCAGATCACCGGGGCGCTGGTCGGGATCGCGCTGGTCCTTTCGGCGGTCTTCGTGCCGATGGCCTTCTTCGGCGGCTCGACCGGCGTGATCTACAAGCAGTTCGCAATCACCATCGCCTCGGCCATGGGGCTGTCGGTCGTGGTTGCCCTGACGCTGACCCCTGCCCTTTGCGCTACGCTGCTGCGCAACGAACATGGCCACAAGACGCGCGGCTTCTTCGGCCTCTTCAACCGGGGCTTCGACCGGACGATGCATGGCTACAGCTCATGGGTGAACTGGATCATCCGACGGCCGCTGCGCATGATGCTCGTCTATCTCTGCATCGGGGCGGCGATGGTGTTCCTGTTCCTGCGCACGCCCACCGGCTTCCTGCCGGACGAGGATCAGGGGATCATGTTCGTGCTGGTCCAGGGCCCGACCGGCGCCACGACCGAGCGCACGGCGGCGGTGATCGACCAGATTCAGGACTATTTCACCACCGCCGAGAAGGAGAACGTCGAATCCATGTTCGGTGTCACCGGCTTCAGCTTTGCCGGACAGGGCCAGAACATGGGCATCGCCTTCGTCCGGCTGAAGGACTGGGCCGAGCGTCCAAGGCCCGACCAGTCGGTTCAGGCGATCGCCGGGCGCGCATTCCCGGCGCTGAGCCAGATCCGCGACGCCATGGTATTCCCGATCGTTCCGCCCTCGGTGATCGAGCTTGGCAACGTCTCGGGCTTCGACTTCTACCTTCAGGCGCGCGGTGGCCAGACGAATGAGCAATTGCTGGATGCCCGCAACCAGTTGCTCGGCGCGGCGGCGCAGGACGGTCGCATCGCCTCGGCCCGGCCGAACGGGCTTGAAGACGCGGCGCAATACAATCTCGACATCGACTGGCGCAAGGCCGGGGCGATGGGCGTGACCGCGACCGATGTGGGCAGCCTGCTCTCGGTCGCCTGGGCCGGCAATTATGTGAACGACTTCATCGACCGGGGCCGGATCAAGCGCGTCTATGTCCAGGGCGAGGCCGATTCCCGCGCCGTGCCCACGGATATCGACAAGTGGCGGGTCCGAAACAGTTCGGGCGGGCTGGTTCCCTTCTCGAATTTCGCCGAAGGGCGCTGGACCTATGGGCCGCAGGGCCTCTACCGCTATAACGGTGTGCCTGCCATGCAGATCCAGGGCAGTCCCGTTCCCGGTATCTCCAGCGGCGAAGGCATGGCCGCGATGGAGGAACTGGCGGGCGTGCTGCCCGAGGGCTTCGATGTCGCCTGGACCGGCCTCTCGCTGGAGGAGCAGGATGCCGGGAACCAGACCACCCTGCTTTATACGCTGTCGCTGGCGGTGGTGTTCCTCTGCCTCGCGGCGCTTTATGAAAGCTGGTCGATTCCCTTCGCGGTCATGCTGGCCATGCCGATCGGGGTTCTGGGCGCGCTGATCGGGGCATGGCTGGGCGGTTTCGACAATGGCGTGTTCTTCCAGGTCGGCCTGCTCACGGTGATCGGCCTGACCGGCAAGAACGCGATCCTGATCGTGGAATTCGCCCGCGAACAGGCCGAAATCTCGGGCAAGCCGCTTTACGAGGCCGTGGTCGAGGCGGCGCGCCAGCGTTTCCGGCCGATCATGATGACCTCGGTCGCCTTCTCGCTGGGCGTGCTGCCGCTGGTCCTGTCGACCGGCGCGGGCGCGAATGGCCGCAACACCATCGGCGCGACGGTGCTGGGCGGAACGATTTCGGCGACCGTGCTAGGCATCCTGTTCGTGCCGCTGTTCTTCGTGCTGGTCCGCCGCCTGCTCGGCCGTCCGGACGTGCTGGAGAAAACCCCCGCCACGACCTGATTTTTGCCGCAAAAGTCGAGACTTGCCCGACGCGCGACGGCGGCCTAGTCTTTCCTTGGGGGAGCCGCCTGACGGCGGCGGGGGAGGATGATGGACGCAACGGGCCAGATCGGCACGATCGGCGGAGGGCGTGCCGCCTTCGGGCGGCGCCGGTTGCGACTGCGCTCGATCGCGCTGGCGGGCGCGACCCTCGCATGGATCACCATGTTCGCGATCTCGGTCTCGGTGGTGATCTGGCACGCCCGCGACTCGGTCCGGAACGAGACGGAATCGGCCTTTGTCCTTGCCAAGGCGGTTGCGACGGTCAGGCTGCCGACATCCTTCGGCCAGCGCGACATGATGGCCGATGCGGCAGCAATTGCGACCGAGATCCGGGCCCAACGCCATGTCACGGCAGAATTGCGCGATGCGGCCGGCAAGCCGGTCGCGCTTGCCCCGCGCGCCGCGCCCGAGCATCCGGCGCCGGGCTGGTTCGCCGAACTCCTGCGCCCCGCCCCGACGCGCGACCTTTTCCCGATCGTGCAATATCCGAACGTCCTCGGCGTGCTGGAGATCAGGACCGAACCCGAGGACGAGATCGCCGAAACCTGGCGCGACCTGCGCGTGCTGGTGCCGCTGCTTCTGGTCACGGCTTTTGTGGCGATCGGGGTGACGCTGGCCGTCACCGGCTTGGTGCTGCGCCAGCTTGGCCAGTTGAACGGCGCGCTGGGGCGGATGCGTGCGGGCGATCTGGACCACCGCGCGCCCGCGACCGGGCTTGCCGAACTTGACGCGCTTGGCGATGGCATCAACGCGCTGGCCGCCCATCTTGCCGGCGAAAGGGCCGAGAACCGTCGCCTTCAGGGCCGCATGATGACATTGGCCGAGGGCGAGCGCGCCCGCATCGCCTCGGACCTGCATGACGAGATCGGACCGCAGCTTTTCGCGCTGCAAGCCGCCGTGGGTCAGGCGTCCCGGGCCGCGCCGGGGAGCGAGCTGGCCGAGGCGCTTGGCGCCGTCGCCCGCCATTCCGGGGCGATCCGCAAGGGCGTGCGAGGCGCAATAGACGACCTTCGCCTGAGCCCCGCCGAGGGCGCGAGCCTCACCGACATGATCCAGGAGCTTCTGATCAGCTTCGAGGAGATCGCGCCCGATACCGCCTTCTCGCTGGAGGCGCGCGACCCCCTGCCCGAGCCTGACGAGGCCGGCCAGATCGCCATCTACCGCTTCGTGCGCGAAAGCGTGCTGAACGCCCTGCGCCATGCCCGTCCCGACCGGATCGAGGTCCGGCTGTGGGCCGAGGGCGGCGATCTTCTGGTCAGCGTCGGCGATGACGGCACCGGCCCCGCCCTGCAGGGCCGTCCGGGGCTGGGTCAGGCGGGCATGCGCGACCGCGCCGCGGCGCTTGGCGCAAGCTGGTCCCCTCCCCGCCGGCTGGAAGGCCGCACCATCACCGAGTTCAGGATACCTTGCCCATGAGCCTTGGCCAGACCAGCACCGCCCCGGAAACGACGCCGCTGCGCGTGCTGATCGTGGACGACCATCCCGTCGTGGCCGAGGGTTGGGACCGGATCACCCGCGGCCGCATCGATTGCGAGGTCAGCGCCGCCTCCTGTCCCTCGCAGGGCTTTCGCGCGTGGCGGCGGTTGCGGCCCGACGTGATCGTCGTCGACCTGACCATGGGCGAGGCGAAGCTGGCCGGGGTCCGGCTGATCCAGCGCCTGCGGGCGGCGGGGGCGGATCTGCCGATCCTCGTCTTCACGATGCATCGCAGCCCGATCATCGCCCGCCGCGCCCTGCAGGCCGGCTGCAACGGCATCATCATGAAGGACTCCCCCTCGGACGAGATCTGCGAGGCGCTGAGCGAGCTGGCGCATGGCCGCGACTATGTCCCCGCCGACCTCGCCCGCAAGATCGCCCTGATGGAGCGACCGGGCGCGATCAATGCCCAGCCCCGCCTGACCCCGCGCGAGCTGGACATCCTGCGGTCGATCGCCGAGGGCCTCGCCTATCGCGAGATCGCCGAGCGCGCCAATATCAGCTACAAGACCGTCTCCAATGTCAGCCAGACGCTGAAGGACAAGCTGGGCGCGACAAGCTTTGCCGATCTGGTCGTCAAGGCGATCCGCCACCTCGACGAGACTGGCGACAGGGCCTAGGGCATGGGGCGCGCGCCATCGAACACGCCACCCGGCCGGCCGATCAACCGCAGCGCGCCCAAGCGGTCGCTGATCGGCACCCTGATCCGGGAGCGGCGGCTGTCGCAGGGCTGGCGCCAGACCGAGGTTGCCAAGCGCGCCGACATCTCCGCCGCCTATCTCAACCTGATCGAGCATAACCGCCGCCCGGTGAACGATGCGCTGCTGGGACGGCTGGCGCAGGCCTTGCGGATCGACGTGACCGAACTCGCCTCCGACCGCGAGGAGGAGATGATCGCGGCGCTGCGCGAAGCCGTGGCGATGGCCCGCGACCAATCCCTGACGGTCGAACTGGACCAGATCGCCGAGTTCGTCGCGCGCTATCCGGGTTGGGCCAATGTGCTTGCAGCGGCGGTCAGGCGGGCGGATGCGCTGGAGCGGCGGCTGGTCGCGCTCTCGGACCGCATGACCCGCGACCCCTATCTGCTCGCCACCCTGCACGAGGTTCAGTCGGCGGTGACATCCGTGCGCTCGACCGCCTCGATCCTGGCCGAGACCCCGGATATCGAGCCTGACTGGCGCGACCGCTTCCACCACTCGCTCGACACCGACAGCCAGCGCCTGTCGCGCACCGCGCAATCGCTGGTCGCCTATCTCGACACGTTCGAGGACGACGCCGTGCCGATGTCGCCGCAGGAGGAGGTGGAAAGCTGGATCGCCGCCGGCCAGCCCGAACCCGGCGAGGCGACGGAGCTGGCCTCGGACGCTGCGCGCAAGCTCGCCTTCGATCTGCTGGCCGTGCAGGAGCGCGACCGCATCCAGTTGCCTGATGCCCAGCTTGCCGAGGCCGCGAGGCAGTCAAGCGGCCTTGACCCCGCCGTCATGGCGGCCCGGATCGGCAGGCCGCTGGATCTGGTCCTGCGCCGCCTCGGAATGCTGCGGCCCGGCATGTGGGCGCAGGCGGGGCTGATCATCTGCGACGGCTCGGGCGCGCCGCTGTTCCGGCATGCCCCGCCCGGTTTCGCCCTGCCCCGTCCGGGCGAGGGCTGCGCCCTCTGGCCGCTGTTCGAGGCGCTGGCCCAGCCGCAGCTTCCGGTGATGCGCCTGATCGAGACGCCGGGCGGCGCGCGATTCCTTGGCTGGGCGGTGGCCGAAAGGCTTCTGCCCATGGGTTTCGACGGCCCGCCCCTGAGCCGGGCGCAAATGCTGCTGCTGCCGGCCCCGCATGATGATAGCCGCCCGGCCCTGCCCGTCGGCCCGGCCTGCCGCATCTGCCCGCGCGGCTATTGCCCCGCCCGGCACGAGCCCTCGATCCTCGGGCCGGCATGAGGCTGGGAGCACGTCGCCTGTTTCTTGGCCAGCGGGCCTATCGGCGGCGCCGGATGATCGACGCGACGCGGATCGTGCCGGTGGCCTTCGCGCTTCTGGTGCTGGTGCCGCCGATCTGGCGTCCGCAGATCTTCAGCTTTGCGACCGGGGCATTGTGGCTGGCGATTGGCTGGCTCGCAACGATCCTCGTGACCGCGGCACTGCATCATGCCATCGGCGAAACCGCGGAAGCGGCGGACGAAGACGATGACGCCTGAAACCCTCGGGCTGGCCGCCATCGTCTATGTCGCGGGGATGTTCGTCCTTGCCCATTGCGCCGACCGCGCGGCGGCGGCGGGGCGCTGGCAATGGATGAACCGGCCGATCATCTACACGCTCTCGCTGTCGGTCTATTGCTCGGCCTGGACCTTCTATGGCGCGGTGGGTTACGCCAGCCGCTCGGGCCTCGAATACATGACGATCTATCTTGGCCCCGGCATCGTCTTTGCCGGCGCGTGGTGGGGGCTGCGGCATCTGGTGCGCGTCGCGCGGATGCATCGCATCACTTCCGTCGCGGACCTGATCTCCAGCCGCTTCGGCAAATCCGCCGGGCTTGCCGCGCTGGTGACGCTGATCGCGGTCACGGCGGCAACGCCCTATATCGCGCTGCAATTGCAATCCGTCTCGATGGCGCTTTCCGCCTTTGCCGAGGAAGGCCGCCCGCCGCCGGGCAATATCCCCCTCTGGACGGCGCTGGGGCTGGCCGCCTTCGCCATCCTTTTCGGCACACGCAACCTTGCCGCGGATGAGCGTCATCACGGCGTGGTCATGGCCATCGCGCTGGAGGCGGTGGTGAAGCTCCTCGCCTTCATCGCCGTCGGCTCCTATGTCCTCTGGGGCCTGGCCGACGGACCGGCAGATATTCTGGCGCGCATCGACCGCATGGCCAGCCTGCCCGAAGGTGCGGGCTGGACCATCCAGCCCGAGCGCTGGCTGGTGCTGATCACGCTTTCGGGCGCCGCCGTCCTTGTCCTGCCGCGCATGTTTCACGTCATGGTGGTCGAGGCCAATGACGACGACCGCCTCAGGCAGGCGGGCTGGGCCTTTCCGCTTTACCTCTTCATCCTGACATTCCTCGTCCTGCCGATCACCGTGGTCGGGCATGACATGCTGCCCGCGGGGGCCAATCCCGACCTGCATGTCATCGCCCTGCCGCTGTCGCAGGGGCAGAACGCGCTGGCGGGTTTCGTCTTCATCGGCGGCTTCTCCTCGGCGATGTCGATGGCGGTGGTCAGCGCCATCGCGCTTTCGACCATGATGGCGAACCACTGGCTGGTGCCGATGTGGCTGTGGCTGAGGCATGGCGGCTTTCGCGCCCGCCGCCTGCCGGGCGCCGCGCGCGAGGATCTGCGCGCCCTGATGCTGAACGCGCGCCGCATCGCGATCCTTCTCATCATGGGCGCGGGCTGGACCTATCACCACCTTTCGGGCGGAACATCGGCGCTTGCCGTCATGGGCATCGTCGCCTTCTCGGGCATGGCGCAGGTCTTGCCCGCCATGCTTGCCGGGCTGATGTGGCGGGGCGCGACGCGGCGCGGGGCGACGACCGGGATCGTCACGGGCTCGGCCATCTGGCTCGGCCTGATCTACCTGCCCTCGCTGGGTCTTGTGGCGCCCCCCGCCATGCCGGCGGGCCTCGACCCCTTCGCCGGGGCAGTGCTTTTGTCGCTGGGATTGAACCTCGGGCTGCTGATCCTCGTTTCGCTCCTCGACTTCCCGAACCCGGTCGAGCGGATGCAGGGCCTGTCCTTCGTCCATGCCATCGCGCCCGACGGCTCGGCCGCCGACAGCACCAGCTCTGCCCGTGCCGAGGCCGTGCTGACGCTGGCCGGGCGGCTCTGGGGCGGGGAGCATGCGCTTGAGATATTCCGCGAGGCGGCGGCGCATCAGGGAAAGTCGGGATACCTGCCCGACCTGACCCCGCGCTTCCTGTCCGAGTTCGAGCGCACCATCGCCGGCACCGTCGGCGCGGCGACCGCCGCCGCGCTGATGAGCAGGGTTGCCGGTCGCGGCGCGGTGACGGTCGCCGACCTGATGGACGTCGCGGGAGAGGCGAGCCTCGCCCGCGCCGACAACCAGCGCTTAGAGACCGCGACCGAGGAATTGGAGCGCACTGCCCGCATGCTGCGCGAAACCAATGACAAGCTGACCGCGCTTTCGACGCAGAAGGACGCGTTCCTTGGCCAGATCAGCCATGAATTGCGCACGCCCATGACCTCGATCCGTGCATTTTCCGAGATCCTGATGGAGCCGGGGCTGCCCGACCGCGACCGACCTCGTTTTGCCGGCATCATCCATGACGAGGCCAGCCGCCTGACCCGGCTGATCGAGGATCTGCTGGACCTGACCGTGCTGGAGGGCGGGCGCGCCCGCCTGACGCCGCGTGTCGTGAACCTGCACGATCTGATCGAACGGGCGCTGGCGCTGGCCCAGGCAACCGAGGCGCGGCGCGAATTCGCGGTGCAGCGCGACCCGCCGGCCGAGCAATTGATGGTGATGACCGATGCGGACAGGCTGCTTCAGGTGCTGATCAACGTCATCGCGAATGCCCGCAAATATTGCGATGTGCCCGCGCCGCAGATCAGGATCGAAACCCGGCGCCTGCGCGATGGCGGGACCGAGATCGACATCAGCGACAATGGCGCGGGCATCAGTCCCGAGAACCAGGCGATGATCTTCGAGAAATTCTCGCGGTTGAAGAATACGCCACAGGCGGGCGGCGCGGGCCTCGGCCTCGCCATCTGCCGCGAGATCATGCAGTTCCTTGGCGGGTCGATCAGCTATCTGCCCGGCCAGGGCGGGGCGGCCTTCCGGATCAGCCTACCACGCTGGCCGCGCGATCCGGCCAGAAGCGACGATGATCCCCGCCTCGCCGATGCGGGCTAACACTTTCGAAACCCGTTTCTGAAAGTCTCGGCCCGAGGACGGCGATGATTCGGACAGAAACCCCATGAATGGCGCAGAAAGTGACACGGGCGGCACGACCGGCGAAAGCAGGGGCAGCACAACGCTGCGGCGACTGATCGCGGAACGCGATCGCCAGCGGATCGGCGATCCGACGGGCGGCCTGCCGGCAGGCCCGGCGAAGCCGCCGGGGATCGAGCGCGCGGCCTCCACCGCGCTGGCACGCGCGGCCGAGCGGGCGCACCGCCTTGCCGTCCTTGCGGGCAAGGTCACGCATTCCGCGATCTCGCTCCCCGAACTGGCCGAGCTTTTGCCGGAGCGGGCGCTCCTCGCCGTTGTCGAGGGGCCGAGGGAGCAACTGGGCGTGGTCGCGATCTGCCCCAACCTCCTCGCCTCGCTGATCGAGATGCAGGCGCTTGGCCGCGTCACCGCGCGGCCTGCGGTGCCGCGTCGCGCCACCCGGACCGATGCCGCGATCTCGGAGGATTTCGTCAACGGGCTGCTGGCCGAACTTCAGCACGAGTTGCGTGGACAGCCGGAATTTCCCGAACTCGCGGGATTTCGCTATGTCACCTATCTGGACGATCCCCGCCCGCTTCTGCTGATGCTTGAGGATGGGCGGATGTCGCGGCTGACCCTGGGATTTCGTATCGGCGCGGCCGGGCAGCGCGAGGGGGTAGTCCTGATCGCGGTTCCCGCGCCGACCGTCAGGCAGGATCCGGCGCCGGTGGCCCAGCTTCCTTCGACCCCGAACCCCAAGGCTATGGCAGAGCCGGTCGAGATTGCCGGAACCTCGCTTGCCGCGATCGTTCAGGACGCGCCGGTCACGCTGACCGGGGTGCTTTGCCGCCGCATGATGACATTGCGGACCCTGCGCGGCCTCGCGCCCGGCGCGACCATTCCGCTGCCGCAGAACGCGCTGGACGAGGCGAGGGTCGAGACGGTGGCCGGGCAGCTCCTCGCGCGGGGAAAGCTGGGCGAAGCCGACGGCTTTCACGCAATCCGCCTGAATACCGCGTCGCGCGGTTCCGGGGATGAGGGTCAGGACGAGGACGGCGCGGTCCGGAAGGTCATGGACGAACCCGACGCCTTCCGCGTCACCGATGAGGCCGAACCGCCCCCTCGCGCCTTCGGCGATAGCGCCGCGAAGATCGTGCCAAAACCTCCCCGAGGTGGCATCAAGGGGACCGCCCCCACCGCGTAATTGCCGCAGGACGGGGCCGAGGTTCAGATTCCCCTTGAAAATCTGGGCTTCCGGACGCATGTAGCTTGCGCCCGCCGCACCTGCGGGTCACCCTTACAGGAGAGAACATGGCCAAGGAAGAAATGCTCGAATTCCCCGGCGTCGTGAAGGAACTCCTGCCCAATGCGACATTCCGGGTCGAGCTTGAGAACGGCCATGAGATCATCGCGCATATGGCAGGAAAGATGCGCAAGAACCGCATCCGCGTTCTGGCAGGCGACAAGGTTCAGGTGGAAATGAACACCTATGACCTGACCAAGGGACGGATCAATTACCGCTTCAAGTGAGCCCGCTGCCGCGATTTCGCAGGCAGAGGCCCAGCCCGGACCTACCAAGATGAATCATGGCGACACCCCCCGCGTGGAACAGGCTTCCGGCGGGGCGTCCGGCATTGCGCGGCTGGTCCTTGGCTCGGCCAGCCCGCGCCGGCTGGAACTGCTGGCGCAGATCGGCATCCGTCCCGATGCCGTTCTTCCCGCAGATATCGACGAAACCCCGCGCCCGCGCGAGGATGTCCGCGACTATACCCGCCGCATGGCGCGCGAGAAGGCCGAGGCCCTTTCGGGTCAGGCCGAGGGCGCGATCCTTTGCGCCGATACTTCCGTCATCGCGGGGCGCCGCATCCTCGGCAAGCCCGTGGATGCGGATGAGGCGCGGGCCTTCCTGCGCCTTCTCTCCGGCCGCCGCCACCGGGTCCTGACGGCCGTGGCGCTGTCCCATGGCGGCCGCCTGCACGAGCGTCTGGTCGAAACCACCATCCGCCTGCGCCCGCTGTCCCCTGCCGAGATCGAGGATTACGTCGCCTCGGGCGAATGGCAGGGAAAGGCCGGGGGCTACGGCATTCAGGGCCGCGCCGGCAGCTTCGTCTTGTGGATGCAGGGATCCTACAGCGCCGTCGTGGGCCTGCCGCTGGCCGAAACCGCAACCTTGCTGGCCCATGCCGGCATTCGGGGAACCAATCCATGAAGGGACGCCAGATCGTTCTGGGACAGGTCTTTGGCCGCGACGCCGCCGCGTTGATGCAGGACGGCAAGCTTGAGGACCTGATCATCGACGCGGGCGATGTCACGCCGCTCGCCCCCGGCGCGATCTGCCGCGCCCGCGTGGACCGGCTGGTCAAGGGTCAGGGCGGCGTCTTCCTGCGCCTGCCCGAGGGCGAGCGCGGCTATCTGCGCGACCGTGGCGGCCTGCGCGAGGGGCAATCGCTGCTTGTCCAGATCAGCGGCAGCGCCGAGGACGGCAAGGCGATCCCCGTCTCCTCGCGCCTCAGCTTTCGCGGCCGCCATGTCATCGTCACGCCGGGCGCGCCGGGCGTGAACATCTCGCGCCGGATCAAGGACGAGGCCATCCGCGAGGAGCTTTCCGCGCTCGGCGCCTCGGCGCTCGGCGACGCGCCGGATGCGCCGGGTCTGGTCTTTCGCAGCGCGTCGGCGACCGCCGAGCCGGAGCGGGTGGCCGAGGAACTCGACGAGCTTCTGACCCTGGTCCGCAATGTTCTGGCCGATGACAACGGCCAGCCCGAATTGCTGGTCGACGCGGCCGAGCCCGCCATCGCCGCCTGGAACGACTGGGCGGAACCGGAACCCGATTCGATCGAGGACGCGCCCGGTTCCTTCGAGGCCACCGGCGCGACCGATGCGGTCGAGGCCATGCTCTCGTCCCGGGTCGAGCTTGGTGGTGGCGCATGGGCCGAAATCGAGGCCCTGCGCGCGCTGGTCGCCATCGACGTGAATACCGGCTCGGACACCTCGCCCGCGGCGGGCCTGAAGGCCAATATCGCCCTTGCACGGGATCTTTCGCGGCAGCTTCGGCTGCGTGGCCTTGGCGGACAGATCGTGGTCGACTTTGCCCCGATGCCGAAGCGCGACCGCGGCACGCTGGAACAGATCCTGCGCGCGGCCTTCAAATCCGAATCGTCCGAGACCGTGCTGATCGGCTGGACCGCGATGGGCCTTTACGAGATCAGCCGCAAGCGCGACCGGCTTCCCCTGCGCCGGCTTGCCGGGCTGGAACCGCGCTGATGGCCTGCCCGATCTGCGGCAAGCCCGCCGTCGAGAAATACCGCCCCTTCTGCTCGCGTCGTTGCGCCGATGTCGACCTCGCGCGCTGGCTGAGGGGCGATTACCGCATCCCTGGCGAGCCCACCGGAGAGACTGATACAGAAGAGTGAAATTTCTGTCTTTTCGCTCTGGACATGGCGGCGCGGCTGGCCTAGTTACGCGCCTGCCGAAAGCGAAAGACAACGGCGCCCGGATAGCTCAGTTGGTAGAGCAGCGGATTGAAAATCCGCGTGTCGGTGGTTCGAATCCGCCTCCGGGCACCACTTTTTGCCCTCGAAATCGTTGGTGTTTTGCACGGTTGAGCAGGTTCTGCTGCGAGGCTTGAAAACTTTCGCCCTGCCCTCCCCCTTTCGGAAAATCGGCTCGATATTGCAGTCCAGCAGGCGCGGGTCGATGCCGGTTTCCAACTCGTCGAACATGGTTTCGACAAAGCCGATCAGCGCGTCCGAGGCCTTGATCGCCGCCTCCGCCCGGTGATTGGCGACTGCATCCAGCACCGCCAGATGGCAATCGACGGTGCGCGAAAAGTCGACGCGCCCCGATGACTGCGTGTGATGGATGAAGCCGATGCGGCGGAAGATCGTGTGCAGCGGGCGCAGCGTATGCTCAAGAAAGGGCTCATTCGCTGCCGCAAGCAGGATCTGGTCGATCCGGCGATCCAACTGGTTGAACTCATCCAGCGTCAGCGTCTCGCGCCTGTCCTTCAGCACGCGCGCGAGATGCAGCATCTGGTTGCGATGCGGCTGGCTCGCCCGTTCGATGGCCAGCCTGACGACGAAACGCTCGATGTCGCGGCGCAGGTGCAGCAACATCCGCTCGCGGGCCAGATCTATCGGCGCAACCTGCAACCCGTGGCGCGGCACGATGGCCAGCAAGGTGTCGGCGGCCAGACGGATGCCGGCCTCATCGGTCTGGGCGAGACCTTCTATGGCGCCGGCGCGGTCGAGGCGCATATCCACGACACACTGGCGATGCGGCTGCTGAACAAGAACCCCCTGCATATCGAGGCGCTGCATCGCGAAATGACCAACCTGCCGATGGCGCAATCCTCGACCGGCGCTGAATCGCGCGCCACCTCGGCCATCGACATCGCGCTGTGGGATCTGTTTGGCAAGGTCTGCAACCAGCCTGTGCATCAGATGCTGGGCGGCCTCTGCCGCGACCGGCAGCCAACCTACAACACCTGCGCGGGTTACAGATATGTGCGCTCGCGGAACATCAAGCCGGTCTCGACCTGGAATCTGGGCGAGGCGAGCGGGCCTTACGAGGATCTGGACGGCTTCATGAACCGCGCCGATGCGGTCGCCGAGAGCCTGCTGGAAAGCGGCATCACCGCGATGAAGATCTGGCCCTTCGATCCCGCCGCGATCGAAAACAACGGCCTCCACATCACCGCCGAGCAGATGAAGAAGGCGATTGAACCCTTTGAAAAGATCCGCAAGGCGGTCGGCGACAAGATGGAGATCATGGTCGAGTTCCATTCGCTCTGGAACCTGCCGACCGCGATCAGGATCGCCCGCGCGCTGGAGCCCTATCAGCCAACCTGGTATGAGAGGACCCGATCCGCATGAACTCGCCACAGGCGCTTGCCGAATATGCGCGCTCGACCACGCTGTCGGTCTGCGCCAGCGAGACGCTGGGCTCGCGCTTTCCCTACAAGGACATGCTGGACCGCGACGCCATGCATATCGTCATGGCCGACCTGTGCTGGACCGGCGGCCTGACCGAGGGGCGCAAGATCGCGGCGCTGGCGGATACCTATCACCGCCCCTTCGCGCCGCATGACTGCATCGGGCCGGTGGGCTTTGCCGCCGCGATCCACGCCTCGTTCAGCCAGCCGAACACTCTGATCCAGGAATCGGTGCGCGCCTTCTATACCGGCTGGTATAGGGAACTGGTCGACAACGTCCCCGTCATCAAGGACGGCTTCATCCTGCCGATGGAGGGGCCAGGCCTGGGTCTGGATCTGCTGCCAGCCGTCTATGAGCGCTCGGACCTGACCGTGCGGCGCAGCATGTTGTAGGGGGCGCGGCCCCTTTCATTCGTCGCGGCCCAGAAGCCTGCGGAGATAGGCGACGCTTTCCGCCATGGCCGCGTCGACGCCGGAATATCTCGGATGCAGGTAATCGAACTCGATGGCCAGCAGGCCATCGAACCCCGCCGCCTTCAGCCGCTCGATCGCGAAGGGAATGTCGATCAGGCCGCTGCCCGTCGCCACGCTCGGCCAGAAGCCGAAATTGCGCGGGCTGCCGCAATGGGCAGTGATGTCCTTGAGATGCACGGCCCGCGCATAAGGCGCCAGCGCCGCGATGACGGCATCGGGATCCTCGAACATCCGCAGATTGTTCGCGGTGTCCAGACAGACGCCCAAAGCCGGATGGGCCGCGCTTTCGATCAGTTCGACCAGTTCCTCGGCGGAAAAATCGATATGGTTCTCGACCGCCAGAACCAGACCGCGATCGGCCGCGTAATCCGCCGCCCTTTGCAGCAGGGGCAGCAGCAGCGACTTGTGCTCGCCCCATTCCAGCGTGCGGGTTCCGCGCCCACCGGCGCAGATCCGCATGATACGCGCCCCGACCGAGACAGCATGATCGGCATGGCGGCACAGATCCTCCAACGCCTCGGGACTGGTGCCGCTGCCCAGTCCCTTCGGATGGCCCCAGGCCCACATCCGGTCGAGCGAGGCGGCGTCCAGCGCCTCGCGCAGCGCGTCGAGATCCGCCGGTCCGGGGCTCCCGACCATGAAGGATTCGATGGAAACGCCCTCGACACTATGCGCCGCGGCACGGCCGACGAAATCCCCAAGGCTCATCGGCGCCTCCGGCTCGGTTTCGAGCTGCGGATAGACCTCTCCGAAGAAGCGGTGATAGCAGTATCCGTCGATCGCTATTTTCATCTCATCCCTTTTCAATTCGCCGCCGGAAAAATGAACTGGTGGCATCTTCGTAGCAAACCCTCAACACTCCCGATCTATTCTCCCCCAGCAAGGAATTAGAATCGGTTCAGGGGGTCGCGGCCAATCCATTCGATATGAACAGGAAAACTCTCTTCGGAATAATCGTGTCCAAGTTGACGCGGAACCGGGCACATATCCCACCGGGAGGTATGGCTCCTCGCATTCAGCGTAAATTCGCCGAGAGGCCGACACCGAATTGCAGCTATCCGCCTGAGAGCAGGGATACTTGCCGAAGCTGGTGTGATTTGACGCAATTGTCTGTCTAGTTCGCGCCAGAACGGCTCTCATCCAACAGTTTTGCCGGAGATCAGAATGGCATTCGTAAACGGATCGAATACGGACAACACAATCCGCGGCACGGCGGCGAGCGATGTGCTCTCGGGCCTCGGTGGCGCCGATGTGTTCTATTGGCAAGGTGGGATCGGCAACGACACCATCCATGGCGGCGACACCAACGACAAATACGACACCAACCCCTATACGCCCAACAATCCGGGCGGCGATCGGCTGGTGCTTGAAGGCACACAAGGCGCGACCATCACCTTCCGCACGACCGAGGCCGGAACCGCCAAGATCGGCAACAACACCGTGACCTTCACGGGGATCGAGCGCGTCTGGGGCACCGAGGGCAATGACGTGGTCAATGCCAGCAACGCCAAGCTGAATGCTGCGCATGACGGCACGCCGGGTCACGGCCTGACCATCATCACGCGCGGCGGCAATGACAACATCACCGCCTCGGCCTTCGATGACATCATCGACGGCGGCGCGGGGAAAGACACGATCCGGGCCGGCGCGGGTGACGATTTCATCCAGTCCAGCACCGGAAACGACCTGATCTATGGCGGCCCCGGTGGCGAGAACATCCGCTGGGGCAATGGCGATGCCAACCATCGGCCCGGCAATGACACGATCTATGGCGGCACTGGCAACGACCTCATCAATATCTGGATCAAGCAGGGCGATATCACCTCCCAGAATGGCGCGACCGGGATCAGCGGCGTCTCGGTGACGATCGACCAGATCGACAGCGATGGCGGCTTTGCCGGACGGGCGAGCACCAGTATCGGCGGCGCCTCGAACCTGCACTTCTTCGAGTTCGAACTGGGCTGGACCCATGCCGGCAACGACAATGTCAACGCCTCGGCCGCGACGGTCGCGGCGAACCAGGCCGGGTTCAACTTCAACACCCGCTGGGGGCATGACGTGCTGACCGGCAGCCGTGGCAATGACACGCTGGTCGCCGACGAGGGCAAGGACACGATCACCGGCGGCGCGGGGCGTGACCAGTTGTGGATCGGTGAAGGCAATGCCGGCGACGGCGACCGCGACGTGATCGTGCTGCGCGCCGGGGATGGGCAGGATACCGTCTATGGCTTCGACACCGGCCTCGATGTCCTCAGCCATGGTGGGCGCAGCTTCTCGGCCCGCGAGGTTGGGGGCGGCACCCTGCTGACCTTTGCCGGCGGCAGCGATACCGTCCTGCTTTCGGACGTGTTCGATTTCATCTGAGCGCGGTAGGCAGGCCGATGAAACCGCCGGGCGCCTGACCGCGCCCGGCCTTGCCGTCCCTAGAGGACCGAGATCATCCCGCCATCGGCATGGATGAGCTGCCCCGAGACATAGTTCGACGCGTTCGAGGCAAGGAAGATCGCGATGCCCGCCAGTTCCTCGGGCTGGCCCCAGCGGCGCATCGGAACGCGCCCCTTCACCCATGCGTCGAAATCGGGGTTGGAGATCAGCGCCTCGTTCATGTCGGTGACCATGTAGCCCGGCCCGATCGCATTGGTCTGGATGCCAAGCGCGCCCCATTCGGCGGCCATCGCCTTGGTCAGCATCTTGATGCCACCCTTGGCGACGGTATAGGGCGCGATGCCCGCGCGGGCGAGGTCGGAGGTCAGCGAGCCGATATTGATGACCTTGCCATATCCGCGCGCCGCCATGCGCTTCGCCGCCTCGCGCCCCACCACGAAGGCCGAGGTAAGGTTGGTGTCGATGACGCGCTGCCAGTCGGCGGTCTCAAGCTCCAGCATCGGGCGGCGGAACTGGATCCCGGCATTGTTGACCAGAATATCGACGGCGATCCCGTCGCGATCCATGCCCTCGAAGGCCGCGATCACGCTGGCCTCGTCCGTGACGTCGAAGACCATCGGCAGGACGTCGTGACCGGCCTGCCTCATCTCGGCCACCGCTTCGTCCACCCGCGCCGCGTTGACGCCGTTCAGGATGACGCGCGCCCCGGCGGCGGCCAGCCCCTCGGCCATGGCGCGGCCAAGGCCACGGGACGAGCCGGTGACAAGGGCCGTCCGGCCGGAAAGATCGAACAGGTGAACGCTCACGATGCTGCCTCCTTGATGCATGGGCATCCTCCGCCCGTGTGGTAATGTATACATTGTAGCGGGGGACGCCATTGCAATCTTTGCCCTTGGGGCGCATATGCGTCCTTTCCCGAAGCGAAGCGATGAAGCTTGTGTCCCTGCCCTCCACCCGTCCCGTGACGACCGTTCCCGCCCTTGTCGAAGCCGGCCTCTCCCCGCCCGATCAGGCGCCGGGGCTGGAGGAGGTGGCGCGCGAGTTTCGGATCCGCATCACCCCCGCGATGCAGGACGCGATGGCCGGGACGGTCGCGGACCCGGTGGCGGCGCAATTCGTGCCTGACATCCGTGAATTGACGGTTCATCCGGATGAACTCGCCGATCCGATCAGCGATGAGGAGTTCAGCCCGACGCCGGGGCTGACGCATCGCTATCCCGACCGGGTCATCCTGCATATCACCCGCACCTGCGAGGTCTATTGCCGCTTCTGCTTCCGGCGCGAGGTGGTGGGCGAGGAAGGCACCCTGCCCGAGCGCGACCTTGCGGCGGCGCTTGACTATATCGCGCGGACCCCGGCCATCCATGAGGTCATCCTGACCGGCGGCGACCCGATGGTTCTCTCCGCACGACGCATCGCGGACCTGATGGCGCGGCTGGAGGCGATTGCGCATCTGGACGTGGTCCGGTTTCACACCCGCATCCCGGTCGTCGCCCCCCACCGCATCGACGCGGCCATGCTGCAGGCGCTGACGCTCCAGCGTCTGGCGGTCTGGGTGGTGCTGCACACCAATCACGCGCAGGAACTGACGCCCGATGCCTGTGCGGCACTTGCCCGGCTCTCAGGCGCGGGCATCCCGCTTTTGTCGCAAACCGTGCTGCTGAAGGGCGTCAATGCCGATCCCGAGACGCTGGCCGAGCTGTTCCGGGCGCTGATCCGCAACCGGGTGAAGCCCTATTACCTGCATCATTGCGATCTGGCGCGGGGGACCAGCCATTTCCGCACCACCATCGCCGAGGGGCAGGCGATCATGGCGGCTTTGCGCGGCCGGATCTCGGGGACGTGCCTGCCGACCTATGTGCTGGACCTGCCGGGCGGGCATGGCAAGGTGGCGCTGGCTGCGGGTCAGGTCGAGCCCGTGCGGCCGGGGCAATGGCGGATCCGTGACTGGCGCGGGGAATGGCACGAATATCGCGATCTGGAGGGGTAGGACCGGGGGCGCTTCGCCCCCCGGACCCCCCGAGAGTATTTGCCGAACGAAGAATTCAGGCCGGTGCGACATGCCGGGCGCGGCGCCGGGCGACGCGCTGGCGGATGGCCTCGATATCGGTGACGGGCGTTGCCGCGAACAGCTCGCGCGTATAGGGGTGCTTCGGGTTGGCGAAGACCTCCTCGCGCGAGCCTTGCTCGACCGCCTCGCCCTTGTTCATCACCAGAACATCGTCGGCGATATAGCGCACCACCGAGAGGTCGTGGCTGATGAAGACATAGGCGAGGTCGAACTCGGCCTGCAGATCCGCCAGCAGGTTCAGCACCTGCGCCTGCACCGACAGGTCCAGCGCCGAGACCGGTTCGTCCAGCACCAAGAGCGTGGGCTTCAGCATCAGGGCGCGCGCGATCGCGATACGCTGGCGCTGCCCGCCCGAGAACATATGCGGATAGCGGTTGAAATGCTCGGCCGGCAAGCCGACCTTGACCAGCATCTCGCGCGCGCGGTCGCGGCGTTCGGCGGCAGGGGTGTCGGTGTTCAGAAGCAAGGGCTCCATCAGCACGTCGCCGATCTTCTGGCGCGGGTTGAGGCTGCCATAGGGGTTCTGGAACACCATCTGCACCTTGGAGCGCATCTCTCGCGTGGGCTTCTGCCGGGCGATGTCGATGGGCTTGCCCTCGATCTTCAGCTCGCCCCCGGAGGCCTCGTCGATCAGCGCGATGATCCGCGCGAGCGTCGACTTGCCCGAACCGGATTCGCCGACGATCGCCAGCGTCTTGCCGCGTTCGACCGAGAAGCTGATCCCCTTGACCGCGCGCACCAGTTTGGAGGCGCGCAGCAGCGAGCCGGGAACGTGATAGTCGCGGATGATGTCCTTGCCTTCGACAACGACGCTCATTGCGGCACCTCGCTTTCAAGGAAGCTGCCGACGGTGGGCAGGCGGTCGCCCGTCGCGTTCTCCGGCAGGGCGGAGAGCAGCGCGCGGGTATAGGGATGCGCAGGATGCTCGAACAGCGAAAGCACGTCGGCTTCCTCCATCTTCCTGCCCTTGTACTGGACCTGGACGCGGTCGGCGGTCTCAGCCACGACGCCCATGTCATGGGTGATCAGGATCAGCGCCATGCCGGTCTGCTCCTGCAACTCCATCAGGAGGTCGAGGATCTGCTTCTGGATCGTCACGTCCAGTGCGGTGGTCGGCTCGTCCGCGATCAGCAGGCGCGGGCCGGTTGCGATGGCCATGGCGATCATCACGCGCTGGCATTGCCCGCCCGACATCTGGTGCGGATAGGATTTCAGCTTTTCCTCGGGATCGGGAATGCCGACCTGACGGTAAAGCTCAAGCGCGCGTGCGCGTGCGGCGCGGCGGGACATGCCCGCGTTGAAGCGCAGCACTTCCTCGATCTGGTAGCCGGTGGTGAAGGACGGGTTCAGCGAGGCGATCGGCTCCTGAAAGATCATGGTGATCTCGCGTCCGATGATTTTGCGCCGCTGCGCGGGCGTCATCTTCAGCAGGTCCTGACCGTCGAAGGTCATCTCGTCGGCGGTGACGGTGGCGGTGTCGGGCAACAGGCCCATCGCTGCCAGCATCGAGACCGACTTGCCCGAGCCGGATTCGCCGACGATCGCCAGCACCTCGCCCTTGTCGACGCGAACGTCGATGCCGTCGACGGCCTTGAAGCCGCCGGTCGAGGTCGCAAAGCTGACGGTCAGGTTGCGGATGTTCAGCAATGCCATGGCTCAGCTCCGCTTCAGTTTCGGATCGAGCGCGTCGCGCAGACCGTCGCCCATCAGGTTGATCGCAAGGACCGAGACCAGAATGGCAAGGCCCGGCAGGGTCACGACCCACCACGCGCGCAGGATGAACTCGCGCGCCTCGGCAAGCATGGTGCCCCATTCCGAGGCCGGAGGCTGCGCCCCCATGCCGAGGAAGCCGAGCGCGGCCGAGTCGAGCACCGCCGAGGAGAAGCTCAGCGTCGCCTGCACGATCAGCGGCGCAAGGCAGTTCGGCAGTATGGTCTTGAACATCAGCCGCAGGTTGCCGGCTCCGGCGACCTTGGCGGCGGTGACATATTCGCGACCCTTCTCGCTCATCACCGCGGCGCGGGTCAGGCGGGCGAAATGCGGCTGGTAGACGATGGCGATGGCGATCATCGCATTGGTCAGGCCCGGCCCGAGGATCGCGACCAGCACCAGCGCCAGCAGCAGCGACGGAAAGGCCAGCACCACGTCCATGACGCGCATGATGACGGTATCGACCCAGCCGCCGAAGAAGCCGGCGACCAGCCCGATGATGATGCCGCCGGTCAGTGCGATGGCGACGACGACGATGCCGATGAACAGCGAATATTGCGAGCCGTAGATCAGCCGCGACAGCATGTCCCGGCCGACGGCGTCGGTCCCGAGCAGGAAGCGCGTGCTGCCGCCCTCCTGCCAGAATGGCGGGACAAGCAGCGCGTCGCGGAATTGCTGGGTCGGGTCATAAGGGGCCAGCAGCGGCGCGAAAAGCGCCGTCAGCACCAGCAGGGCAAAGACGAACAGGCCGATGACGGCGCCGCGGTTCTGGCTGAAATAGAACCAGAACTCCCTGAGCATCCGGCGGCGGATGGCCGAATCCGAAATGGTGACGGTTGTTTCGGTCATTTGTGGCGGATCCTCGGGTTGATGAGACCATAGGTCAGGTCCACAAGCAGGTTCACGATCATCACGATGCCCGCGATCAGCAGCAGGCCCGACTGGACGACCGGATAGTCGCGACGCGAGATCGAGTCGATCATCCACTTCCCGATCCCCGGCCACGAGAAGATCGTCTCGGTCAGGATGGCGCCGGCCATCAGCACGCCGATCTGCAGGCCGATCGTGGTGATGACGGGGATCATGGCGTTGCGCAGGGCGTGAACGCCGATCACCCGGCGGGTGGGCAGGCCCTTGGCCTTTGCGGTGCGCACATAGTCTTCGCCCATTACCTCAAGCATGGCCGAGCGGGTCTGACGCGCGATCACCGCGAGCGGGATCGTCGCCAGCACGATCGAGGGCAGGATCAGGTGGCTGACCGCCGAGGTGAAGGCACCCTTCTGCCCCGAGATCAGGCTGTCGATCAGCATGAAGCCCGTCACCTGCGGGAAGAAATACATCAGCGAGATGCGACCCGAAACCGGCGTCCATTGCAGGATGCCCGAGAACAGGATGATGAGGAGAAGCCCCCACCAGAAGATCGGCATCGAGAAGCCGACCAGCGCGCCCGTCATCGAGATCTGGTCGAACCACGAGCCGCGCTTGATCGCCGCGATCACACCGACCGGCACGCCGATCACCGTCGCGATGATGATGGCCACGACCGCAAGCTCGACCGTCGCTGGGAACAGCGACAGGAACTCGGCCAGGACCGGCTTCTTGGTGACGATCGAATTGCCGAGGTCGCCCTGCAGCAGATCGCCGAGATAGGTGAAATATTGCTGCCAGATCGGCTTGTCATAGCCGAGCTGCGCCGAAATCTGGGCATAACGCTCGGGCGAGACGCCACGTTCGCCCGCCATCAGCAGAACCGGATCGCCGGGCAACAGGCGGATGAAGCCGAATGCGACCAGCGTAATCCCGAGCATGGTCGGGATGAGATAGAGAAGTTTCGAGAGGATGAATCTGAGCATCGAACCCTAACCTAAGGGCCGTGCAAGGGAGGAACCCCTGCACGGCCGCATCACTTTCAAACCGATGGCGCCTTACTCGGCGAGGTCCACCGTATCGAAGACATAGTCACCCAGCGGCGATTGCACGAAGCCGCTCACCTTGCTCGACATCGGCACATATTGCGTCGAGTGAGCCAGCGTCGCCCAGGGCGCCTGATCCTTGAAGATGACCTGAGCCTCTTCATAGAGCTTGGTGCGCTCGGCCTGATCCGAACTCACCTTGGCCTTGGCAAGGAGGTCCGAGAACTCCTTGTTGCACCAGAAGGCACGGTTCGCACCGCCCGGAGTCGCGGCGGCGCAGCTCAGCAGCACCGAGAGGAAGTTGTCGGGATCGCCGTTGTCGCCGGTCCAGCCGAGGATGACGGCGCCCTTGCGGCCCTCTTCCATCGACTTCTTCAGATACTCGCCCCATTCGTAGCTGACGATATCGACCTTGACGCCGATCTTGGCGAAGTCGTTCTGGATCAGCTCGGCGGTGCGGCGGGCGTTGGGCATGTAGGGACGCTGCACCGGCATCGCCCAGACTTCCATGCTGAGGCCCGAGACGCCGGCATCTTCCAGCATCTTCTTGGCGGCTTCGGGATCGTATTTGTCGTCCTCGACCGCGTTGTTATAGGACCACATGGTCGGCGGGATCGGGTTCTTCGCGACTTCGGCGCTGCCCTGATAGACCGCGTCGACGATCGCCTTCTTGTCGATCGCCATGTTCAGGGCCTTGCGGACCTCGGGCTTGTCGAAGGGGGCGACGGTGGTGTTATAGGCCAGATAGCCCACGTTCAGGCCGGCCTGCTCGTCCACCTTCAGGTTCGGATCGGCCTTGATCGCGGCCAGATCGGCGGGTGCCGGATAGGGCATCAGGTGGCATTCGCCGGCCTTCAGCTTCTGCAGGCGGACCGAGGCGTCGGGCGTGATCGCAAAGACCAGATCGTCGATCTTGGGCGCGTCGCCCCAGAAGTCGGGGTTCTTCTGGTAGCGGATCACCGCGTCCTTCTGATAGGCCACGAACTTGAACGGGCCGGTGCCGATCGGCGCGTTGTTCAGGTCCTCTTTGGTGCCGGCCGCGTCGAGGGCGTCGGCATATTCCTTGGACATGATCGACACGAAAGGCATGGCGAGGTTTGCCGCGAAGGGCGCTTCCGGCTGGTTCAGCGTGAACTTGACGGTATAGTCATCGACCTTCTCGATCGACTTGATCAGCTTGTCCATCTCCATCGAGCTGAAATACTCGTAGGTGATGCCCGAGATATAGGCGTGCCACGGATCATCGGCATTGGCCTGGCGGTTGAACGAGAAGATCACGTCATCGGCGTTGAAATCACGCGTGGGGGTGAACTTGTCGTTCGAGTGGAACTTGACGCCCTTGCGCAGATGGAAGGTGTATTCCAGCCCGTCCTCGGACACGTCCCAGCTTTCGGCCAGGGCCGGCTCAACCTCGGTCGTGCCCGGCTTGAATTGCAGCAGCGGGTTGTAGATCGTGTGCGCCGAGGCGTCGAAGGTGGTGCCGGCGGTATAGGGCGCGGGGTCGAAACCCTCGGGCGAACCTTCCGAGCAATAGACGAAGGTTTTCGCGTGCAGCGGCGCCGCAGCCATAAAAGCCAGCGCTGAAGCAGCGAGGACGCGAGTGGTGAAGATGGACATTTGGCCTCCCATGTCGGCATTTATTCTTCGCGTCCGATGCAAACGAAAGCAGGCCAGACGTCAAGTGGCAGCTTTCCGCCTCCGGGCGATTCTCTCGAAGTGACGCTAGGACATGGTGAAAAAAGACAAGCCGTTCGTCAATTCGCCACAGCGTTTTCCCCTAGGCTGAAACGCTTAAATAAAAGCTCGCCAGAGGCCGCGCGATCCCGCAAGAAGGCTGTCGGAGAGAGGGGAAATATCCGTGACACCTGCCGAAGACATCAATTCCGCCAGCGCGCCGCGCATTCTGATCGTCGCCGACCTGCATCTCGACCAATGGAAACATGCCGGGCTCGATCCGCTCGACCATCTCGACGACGGGGCTTGGGGGGCGCTTGACGGGATGATCGTCGCGGGCGATCTCTCGAACTCGGCCCTGCGGAAATGGCCGCGCTTTCTGGACCGGCTGGGGGCGAAGCTTTCGCCCGACCGGATCCATGTCTTTCCCGGCAACCACGACTTCTTCGACCTCGCCATCGACGCCGAGGACAGGCTCGCGGATCTCTGCCGCCAGCACGGGTTGAACTATGCCCAGCAGTCCGAGCCGGTGATCGGCGGGCGGCGGTTTCTCTGCACCACGCTCTGGACCGATTTCTCGCTGCCCGCCGATCCTGCGGCGATGGATGATTTCCGGCGCATCCAGGGTCCGGGCGGCGGCGTGCTGCGGGTCGATGACCTCAGGGAATTGCACCGCCATCAGGTCGCATGGCTCGACGCGCGGCTTGAGGCCTGCGGGGGCGAAGCGACCATCGTGACCCACCATGTCCCGCATCCGTCGCTGGTTCCGCCAGACTATAGCCAGCCCGGCGGCTTTGCCTCCGACCTTGGCTGGCTGATGCGCAAGCACCACCCGCAGGGCTGGCTGTTCGGCCATGCCCATGGCGCGCCCGATGGCGTGATCGAGGGCGTGGCCTGCCACAATGTCGGGCTGGGTCCGCCCTGCTTTCGCGGGACGGATGCCTCGGCGCGCCTGCGCGAGCTGATCATCTGACCCGGTCCTGAAGCATCCCGCGCAGGATGCGGGCGCTGGCGGCGGCGCCGTCAAGGTCCAATGCCGGTCGCGGCCGGCCGATGCGGCCAAGCGCGGCGCCGATCGCCTCGGCCATTGCGGCGGCGGTCAGCCCGGCTTCCGGCAGGATCAGCGCCAGATCGCGCGCGGCCAGTTTTTCGGCGCGCAGGCTCTGTTCGGTCTCGCCGCCCGAGGCGAAGGGCACCAGCACCGCCTCGCATCCGGCCCGCAGAACGTCGCCGACGGTATTGTAGCCCGCCTGCGAGACCGAGACCCGCGCGCTTGCCATCAGCCCCGCCAGATCGTTGCGGAAACGCTGAACCGAGAGCCGCGGCGAGGCCATGGCCGCGAAGGCATCGAACTCGGCCTGCGGCAGGTTCGGGCCGGTCAGCACGCACCAGTCGAGTTCGGGCGCAAGCATCGCCCGTGCCCCCATGGCGGTGCGGATCAGATCAGCCCCGACCGCGCCCCCACCGGCCGAGACGATGATGTCATGCCTCTCGGCCGAGGGAACCGGCGGGGGCGGCGCGACAAGTCCGGTATAGCGCAGCTTCCCGGCAATCCGGTCCGCCAGCGGAAAGCTTTCCTCGATGCGCGAGAAGGCCGGATCGCCATGGACCAGCACCGTGTCGAAACCGGCAAGCGCCGCCACCGTCTCCTCGTCGCGGCCGGGCTTGCGGTTGGCCTGCAGAATGTCGCGGACCGAACTGACGATCAGCGGCGGGTTTGGACGCGCCCGCGCGGCCTCCAGCAAAGGCAGAAGCTCGAAGCGCACCTGACGGCGGCCGAAGGGAAAGGCCTCGATCAACAGCACATCGGGATCGAACGCCCGGAACGCGTCGAGAAGCTGGTCCCGGCGCCGCGCGCGGAAGGCGTCATCGACCGGCCGGCCCGCGCCATCGACAAGATCGGCAAAGCCCTCCTGCCCGACCGCCATCGGCGCAAGGGCAAGATGCCCGATCCCCTGTGCCGGAAAGCCCGGCACCGGCAATCCGCCCGTCACCATGGTGATTTCCGCGCCGCTCTGCGCGAGCGCCTCGGCGATCCGGCTGGCCCGCGCCAGATGGCCGATGCCCAGCAGGTGCTGGACATAGAACATCACCCGCATGAGCAGCCCCCCCGCGCCGCGCCGAACAGCGCCTTCAGATCGCCGACGCTGGTTGCGGCGTCGAAATCGCGCCGCACCCGCGCTTCCGCCGCCGAACCGAGCCTTGCGCGCAGCACGGGATCGCGCATCGCGCGTTCCAGCGCACCGGACAGCGCGCCCGCATCCTCGGGCGGCACCAGCAACCCGTTTTCGCCGTCGCTGAACAGTTCAGGAATGCCCGAGATGGCGCTGGCGATGCAGCAGAGCCTCTGGCTCGCGGCCTCGACCAGCACATTGGGCAGCCCGTCACGGTCGCCATCCGCCGCGATCCGGCAGGGCAGCACGAACAGGTCGCTGTCGCGGTAAAGCTCCAGCACCTCGCGCTGCGGCAGCGCGCCGCGCCAGATGATCCGATCCCCGATCCCCAGGTCCCGCGCCAGCGGTTTCAACCGCTCGGCCTCGGGCCCGCCGCCGATATGCTCGAAGCGCCAGGCAAGGTCGGGGGGCAGCGCGGCCAGCGCCTGCAGCAGGACGTCATAGCCCTTCTTCGGGACCAGCCGCCCGACGCTGACCAGCCGGACCGGGTCGGCGGAGTCGCCGCCGTCGCGATCCGAATGTGGCCGGTCGGTCGGCCCGAAGCGGCCGAGGTCGAGGCCGTGATAGCTCAGATGCACGCGGCCGGGATCGGGGGCGAGGTTGCGCAGATGCGCCCACCCCGAACGGGTGCAGGTCACGCACCATTCGGCATGGCCCAGCTTTTGCGTCAGGTCCCAGTCGGGCGAGGTCCAGATGTCCTTGGCATGGGCCGAGACCGTCCAGCCGGTCCCGATCATGCGGCTGGCATAGCTTCCGACCGAGGCCGGAGTATGCAGGAAATGGACATGCAGCCAATCCGCGTCCTTCGGCCATTCGGCGGCCAGAACCGCCGCCTGTCCGAAACGGCGGACCCGGTTCGGGGTCGGGTCGCGGACCAGATCGGCCAGAAAGCGCCGCGCCGCCTGCCAGAAGCCGCGCCGCCCCGCCACCTTGGCCAGACTGCGCAGGACGCGCAGCGGTTCCTGATAAAGATATTCGGGCAGGTAGCTGACCGGAGCCTCGATCTCGTCATGGACGGGATGGCGGCGAGTGTCGGTCGGATGGCGCATCGAGACGAGATGCAGGCGCAGCCCGGCCTTTTCCAGCCCCCGCAATTCCTGCGCGATGAAGGTTTCCGAAAGGCGCGGATAGCCCTTCAGCAGCACGACGATCTTGGGCCGGGTCATCAGCTGGCGACTGCCCCGGAGACCTGTTTCGGGCGCAGCCATTCGCCGACGATGCGGATGATGTTCGGCAATCCGTCCAGATCGGGATGCGGATAGCCGACCGAGGGGGGCAGTTGCGTGGCCAGCGCCCGGATCTTACCGGCCATCAGGTCGCAGTCGCGCGCCTCCTCGGGCAGCAGCATGGTGGCGGCGTTCAGCTCGCTCGCGCGCATGGCGCGGATCAATTGTTCCTCGCGCGGCTCGGTCCGGGGCAGCATCAGGGCGGGCTTGTCGAAGGACAGGACCTCGCACCAGGTGTTGTAGCCGCTCATGCAGATCACCGCCTCTGCCTGCCCCATCAGGTCTTCCATCCGGGGGGTGAAGTCGATCATCCGCAGCGCCGGGATGGCCTCCGCCTCGGCGCGGAAGATGGCCCGCTCCTCGGCCGGCATATAGGGGCCGCAGACGATCAGCGCCCGCGGCAGGTCAGGATGTTCGCGATAGGCCGCGATGACGTCGCGCACCAGATCGGCGCCGTCACCGCCCCCGCCCGGCGTGACAAGGACGAAAGGCCCGTCCGCCGGGCGCGGCGCGGTCGCGCGGCATTTCCGCTTGAGGAAACCCACATATCGCATCCGCTCGCGCAGCGCGGCCGGCACGACGACCCCGGCAAGCGGGTCGTGAAACCCGCGCGGGCCATAGACCCAGATGTCGTCGAAATACTTGCAGATGCGCGGGACAAGCTTCTTGCGCCGCCATTCGGCGGCCAGAAGCGCCGGCGCATCCATGACATCGCGCAGGCCAAGGACCAGCCGCGTCCCCTGCCCCTTCAGCCAGTCCAGCGTATCCTCGACCTCGCCATGCAGGCCCATCGGCTCCTTGTCCACGATGAACACGTCGGGCTGGAAGCTGCGCGCCGTCTCAAGGATCATGGCGCGGCGCATCTTCAGCGTGTCGGACAGGTCCACATGCTCGGCCAGCGAGGTATATTCCCCGTTCCGAAGCTTGATGACGCTGGGGATCTTCACGAAATCGACGCGGGCGCGATAATCGAAAGCCCCCGCGATCGGCGCGCCCGAGATGATCAGCACCTGCAAGCCGCCATAGGCCTCGACCAGCGCATTGGCGATGGCGCGGCAGCGGCGCAGATGGCCCAGGCCGAATGTGTCGTGGCTGTAGAGAAGGACGCGCGCGTCGCTGAGGCGAATGGTCATCTGGCTCTCTTATCTCAGGGGATCGGCGGCGTCGCGGAGGCCGTCACCCAAAAAGTTGAAGGCGAGGATTACGAGCATCACTGGCACGACCGGGAACAGCAGCCAGGGATATAGCGCCAGCGTGTTGACGCTGCGCGCCTCGGTCAGAAGGATGCCCCAGCTTGTCACCGGCGGACGCAGCCCGAGGCCGAGGAAGCTTAGCGCCGTCTCGCCCAGGATCATCCCCGGAATGGTCAGCGTCGCCGAGGCGACCAGATGCGACATGAAGCCGGGCACCAGATGGCGGCCGATGATGCGCCCCGGACTGGCGCCGAGGATCTGCGCGGCCTGGACATAGTCCTCCTCGCGCAGCGCCAGCAGCTTCGATCGCACCGCGCGGGCCAGCCCGGTCCAGTCCAGCATGCCAAGGATAATGGTGATCCCGGCATAGACCAGCAGCGGACTCCATGTCACCGGCATGATCGCGGCCAGCGCCATCCAGAGCGGGATCGACGGGATGGATTGCAGCACCTCGATCATGCGCTGGACCACCGCGTCGATCCAGCCGCCGTAATATCCGGCCAACCCGCCGAGGACGATCCCGAGGACGAAGCTCATCGTGACGCCAAGAATGCCGATTGTCAGCGAGATGCGCGCGCCATGGATGATCCTCGACAGGATGTCGCGCCCCAGCCGGTCGGTGCCCAGCAGGAAGACCGTCCCGCCCTCCGGCGGGCAGAACAGGTGGCGGTCCCCCGGAATCAGCCCCATGAACATGTATCCGTCGCCCTGGCAGAAGAAGCGCAGCTTCATCGGCGTCGAGCGGTCCTCGGTATAGACCCGGCGCAGGTTTTCCATGTCGAGCGTCATGGTGCGGCCATAGACGAAGGGGCCGATCAGCTCGCCCTCGTGGAACAGATGAACACGCTGTGGCGGCGCAAAGATATTGGCCGTGTCGCGGCTGTGCAGGTCATAGGGCGCGAGGAACTCGGCAAAGGTCGCGGTGAGATAAACGAGAGTCAAGAAGACCGCCGACCAGAGCGCGAGGCGATGGCGGCGGAACTTCCACCACGTCACCCGCAATTGCGACGCCCCGGCCAGCTTGCCGCCATCGGCCTCCTGATCCGCGACCGGATCGAAGGGCGCCTCCGAGACGCTGTGCGGCAGGGGCGCGCCGGGCGGGGGAAGCGGGATCACTTCGTCGCCCCTCCGGCCAGCCGGATGCGTGGATCAAGGATCGCCAGCGCGATATCCGAGATCAGGACGCCGATCACCGTCAGGAAAGCCAGGAACATCAGGAACGACCCCGCCAGATACATGTCCTGCGATTGCAGCGCCCGGATCAGCAGCGGGCCGGTGGTTTCAAGCGAGAGGACGATGGCCGTGATCTCGGCCCCCGAGACGATGGCGGGCAAGAGCGAGCCGATATCCGCGATGAAGAAGTTCAGCGCCATGCGCAGCGGGTATTTGGTCAGCACCCGGAACGGATGCAGCCCCTTGGCCCGCGCGGTCACCACATATTGCTTGCCCAACTCGTCCAGCAGGTTCGCCCTGAGCCGCCGCGCCATGCCGGCGGTGCCGGCGGTGGCGATGATCAGGACCGGGATCCAGATATGGGACAGGATCGAGCGCGCCTTGTCCCAACTCATCGGCTGGCCCAGATACTCGCGGTCCATCAGGTGCCCGATCGAGACCCCGAACCAGACATTGGCAAAATACATCAGCACCAGCGCCAGCATGAAATTCGGGATGGCGATCCCCAGAAGCCCGAGGAAGGTCAGCCCGTAATCGCCCCAGCTATACTGATGGGTCGCGGAATAGATGCCGATCGGGAAGGCGATGAGCCAGGTGACGATGATCGTCGCCATCGAGACGAGGACCGTCAGCCACATCCGGCTTGAAACCACCTCGTTGACCGGCATCCGGTATTCGAAGGAATAGCCGAAATCGCCGTGCAGCATCCCCGTCACCCAATGCAGGTAGCGGATCGGCAGCGGCTGGTCGAAACCATAACGGGCCTTCAGGTCCTCGATCTCCTGCAGGTCGGCGGTCTCGCCTATGGCGCGAAGCTCCTGCACATAGCTTTCGAAATAGTCGCCCGGAGGCAGTTCGATGATGGCGAAGACCAGCATCGAGATCAGGATCAGCGTCGGCACCATCACCGCGACGCGCCAGATCAGGTATCGGATCATGCCCCGTTCCCCCCGCCGCTTTTGTCGAACCAGAAGGTGTCAGGCATGTAAATGCCCAGATAGGCGGTCGGGTCATAGCCGAACAGCGCCTCTTTCGGCACATTGCGCAGGTCGGCATGGCGCACCACGGGTTGCAGGGTCTGGTTGACCGTGCCGATGGTAAAGACCTCATTGCCCCAGACCGTCAGGATCTGCTGCCAGATCTCCTCGCGCCGGAAAACCTGCGGGGTCCGCATCCACTGCTTGTAGAGATCCAGCAGTTCCACCGCCGCGGGCAGATCGGGCGCCTCGCCCGCCGTGCCGCCGGAGAGGTGATGGACACCCCAGAGCGGCCATTGCAGCCGGTCATCCGTGACCGGCGCGAATTCCGTCGGCGGCGTGTCGGCATTGGGAATGCCATTGTCCAGCCCCTCCCACGCGGCCATCACCACCAGCCCGGCCATGACCCGGCTTCGGAACAGGTCGCGCTGGCTGACGCGGGGGATGATCTGGATCCCGATCTTGCGCCAATGGCCGTCGATCAGTTGCAGAAGGTCGGTCTGGAGCGTGCTTTCCCCCGTCGTCTCGACGATCACCTGCATCCGGCGCCCGTCCGGCAACAGCCGGAGGCCCCTGCCCTCGCGCAGGAGTCCCGCCTCGTCCAGCAGCCGGTTGGCCTGATCGGGGTCATACGTCGCCCAGAGCGTCGCAAGCTCGGGCCGGTAGAACGGGCTTTCGGGCAGGACGGTATTCGCGCCCTCGACGCCGAGGCCGAAGAACACCGCCATGTTGATCTCGTGCCGGTCGACGCCCAGCGACATCGCGCGGCGGACCCGCACGTCGCGCAGCGCCGCGCGCCAGACCTTGTCGCCGCAATTCAGGTTCGGGACCAGCGCCATGCGCGACCCCTGAATGCGCTTCCACAGGTCCAGCCGGATCGGGAAACGACGCTCGGCCTGCTTCAGATAGGTATAGTCGCTGAAATCCAGCCCGATCATCTGCAGATCCGAATCTCCGGCGCCGGTCTTGGCCGGGATCAGGTCGGCCGAACTCACGTTCAGCTCCAACCGGTCGACATAGGGAAGCTGCTGCCCGGTCTGGTCGACGCGGTGGAAATAGGGATTGCGTTCGAACACGAATTGCTCGGCCGGGGGCGCGGTCCGGGGCACCCATGCCTCCAGCGTCGGCAGGTCCGGGTTCTCGGGCCGGTTCTGGCGCGACATCTTCTGCATCAATGCGACCCAGTCATCGACTCGTTCGCGCGCGACAAGGCGGGCGAGTTCGTCGGCCTCCTGATAATCGGCATGGAACTGGCGCAGATAGGCTGCGGGCAGGACCAGCCGGGGCGGCACCGGCGCGGCCACGCGCGACAGGAACGCCGGGTTCGGCCGGTCCCAGGAATAGCGCACGGTCAACTCGTCCAGCACCTCGAAGACCGGCGGCAGGCCGGCGACCCGCATCTCGGCCGGGGGGCCGCCGCGCGACATCTCGGGATGGAGGGCGATATCCTCCCAGGCAAAGCGGAAATCCTCGGCCGTGAGGGGCGAGCCGTCGGACCAGCGATGCCCCCGCCGCAACCGGAAGGTGAAGATACTCTCGTTCGCGACATGGAAGCGTTCGAGGATGTCGGGACGCAGCACCAGATCCCGGTCATATCCGATCAACCGCGAGTAGCTGATCACCGGGACATAGCGGACATCACGCGCGCCGCCGACAAGGATGCGCAGGCGCCCGCCATACTGGCCGGGCGCGTGTCCATCCCCCTTCAGGTGGATCACGCGCGGGATCAGCGGCAGGCGCTGGCCCACGGGCGGCAACTCGCCCTTCGACATGCGCGGCTGAAGCGAAGGGGCGCCGCGAAAGATCGTGGGTTCAGCATGGAGCGCCTGGGGCAGCGTCGCCCCCGCGGCCAGCAGGGCAAGCGCCGCGCGGCGGGTCAGCCTGCTCATGCCCGCAACTCCGCATGATCGGCGCCGGGCCGGGCCAGAACCCGGTGGCCGCCGCCAAGGTCGATCGGCTCCAGCGTCGGTCCCTGAAAGGCGGGCGCCCATTGCGCGGGCTTCGAATTCGCGCCCAGCGCCGAGAAGTCCAGCGGCCGGTCGAGGTCGGGATAGGGCACCGCGGCCAGCAGCGCGCGGGTATAGGGATGGGCCGGGTCCTGCATGATGATGTCGCGCGGCCCGATCTCGACGATCCGGCCGGCCTGCATCACCGCGACATCGTCGGACATGTAGTTCACCACGGCGAGGTTGTGGGAAATGAACAGATAGGTCAGCCCCAGATCGCGCTGGAGATCCTTGAGCAGGTTCAGCACCTGCGCCTGCACCGACACGTCCAGCGCCGATGTCGCCTCGTCGCAGACGATCAGCTCCGGGCCCAGCGCCAGCGCCCGCGCAATCCCGATCCGCTGCCGCTGCCCGCCCGAGAAGCTGTGCGGATAGCGCGCGAGATCGCGCTCGGGCAGGCCCACGGCGCGGAGCAGGTCGCCGGCAAGCGCACGACGGCTGGCGCGGTCGCCGATGCCGTGAACCTCCAGCGGTTCCTTCAGGATGCTGCCCACGGTCATATGCGGCGACAGGGACGAGACCGGGTCCTGAAACACCATCTGCACCCGGCCGCGCAGGTCCATCAGTTCCTCGCCCGTCGCGGCCAGAAGATCCTGCCCGTCCAGCCGGACCGTTCCGGCATCAGGGCTGATCGCGCGGACGATCATCTTGCCCACGGTGGTCTTGCCCGATCCCGACTCGCCGACCAGACCCAGCGTCCTGCCCCGTTCAATGCGGAAACTCACATCCGAGACGACGCGGACCGGCACCGGCTTGCGAAACATCCCGCCTTCGCGCGGCAAGAAGGTCTTGGTCAGGCCTCTGACTTCCAGCAGCGGGCCGGTGCCGCCCCGCGCCTTGGTCATTCCCAGGGACGAGCTGTCGACCTGCACCGGGACCAGCGGGCGCAGCGGCTCGCCCGGGGCCATGTCGAAATGCGGCACCGCCCGCATCAGCGCCTGCAGATAGGCATGGCCCGGCTGCCTGAAGATCGGCTCGGTCGGGCCGGATTCGACGATTTCGCCGCGATACATCACCACCACCTCGTCGGCGAGGTTCGCGACCACGCCCAGATCATGGGTGATCAGCAGGATCGCCATGCCCCGCTGCTCCTGCAACCTCAGCAGAAGATGCAGAAGCTGGCCCTGAATGGTGACGTCCAGCGCGGTCGTCGGCTCGTCCGCGATCAGCAGCGCCGGGTCGCAGATCAGCGCCATCGCCACCATGGCGCGCTGGCGCATGCCGCCCGAAAGCTCGAACGGATAGCGCGACATGATCTTGCGGGGTTCCGAGAACCCCACATCGGCCAGCATCTGTTCGACCCGCCCGGCGCGCTCGCTGCGGCTCAGGCCGGAATGGATGCGCAGGGCCTCGTCGATCTGGTTCCCGATCGTATGGACCGGGGAAAATGAACTCATCGGCTCCTGAAAGATCATGCCGATACGGTTGCCCCGGATCGCCCGCATCCTCGGGCCATCGGCGGGAAGCCCGGCCAGATCGACCACGCCGCCATCCGCGAGCAGCGGGTCGTCGAAAAGGATGCGCCCCCCGATCTGGGCTTCCTTGGGATGCAGGCCCATGATCGCGCGCCCGATCACCGACTTCCCCGAACCAGACTGCCCGACCAGCGTGGTGACCTTGCCCGGCAGGATGCGCAGCGAGGCATCCCGCACCGCGTTGATTCGTCCCCCGTAATAGGGAAACCCGATATTGAGGTTCTCGATGCGCAAAAGATCGCGGCTTTGGGTCATCTGGGGCCGGGCCGTTCTCGGCTGTAAATCCTTGATGGGGATGCTAGTGAAGCCTCCGGGGTCTGTCCATGCCGCATGAAGGCATGTGCGCAAGCGCCCGGAAGAACGGACAGAAGGGGGACGTCCGGCCCATGACCGACAGCAGGGACAAGCACTGGTTCGACCAGCGGCTGGAGGATCTGGCCCGGTTGACGCGCGCCGGGCGCTTCGACGAGGCGCATGGACTGGCCGACATGCTGGAAGCCGCGCCCGGCGAGGGCGTGCCCGGTCCCATGGGCCCCCCGACGCTGGCCGGGCTGCCAAGACGGCTTCACGCCGCCCGCCTGCACCTTGCCCGGGCCGAGGGCCGCGAGGTCGAGAAACTGGGCTGGCAGGCCACGCAGGGCCCGGCGCTGGATGCATTGCCGCCGATGGCAAGCTTCACGGCCGAGGAGCGGCGTCAGGCCGCGACCATGGCCACCCGGCCCGTGCCGCGCATCCTGCACCAGATCTGGATCGGCCACCTGCCGCCCCCGCCCTCGCTTGCCGCATGGCGGGACTGGTGCGGGCGGCATGGGCGCGAGCATCTGCTCTGGGACGAGGCCGCGCTGGAGGCGATCGGCGCGGCGGACCATCCCGCCTATCGGCGGATGCTGGCGGCGGGCGATCTGCCGGGCGCGGTCGATGTGGCGCGCTATCTGGTGCTGGAGGCAAAAGGCGGCATCTATCTGGACGCGGATTTCTTTCCCGCGCACGGGGGTTGCGACTTTGACGCCTACCTGCCGCCGCTGGGTCTTTCGGCGCTGGCCGAGGATACGCCGCGCATCACCGGTCGCGGATCGGTGCTGCTGACCAATGCGCTGATTTCGACACCTGAGGGCCATCCGGCGCTTGGCGCGCTGCTGCGCACCCTGCCCGACGCGCTGGAGGCATTGCCCCGCGCGCCGGCATGGTGGGTGACGGGGCCGTTGATCTTCACGCTTTTCGCCCGGCTCGGCCCGGTCGGGATCGCGGCGCATGACATTCTGGCCGGCCGGCTGCCGCGCGGGGCCGATGCCGCCGAACTCGAACGGTTCAGGACTGGCCCCGGCCTGCTGATCGACTGGAAAAGCTGGTAGCCAGCAGGCCGGGCAGGATCTCGTCGGGGGTGATCCAGCGGCAATTCGGATGCACCGTCACCTCCATCAGCCGGTCGAGGAAATCCCACACCGCCTCGTCATGGTCGAGGTGATGGGTCAGGATGCCGATGGGCCGGTCTACCTCGGCCTTGAGGGTGAGCTTTTGCCAGAGCAGCGCCGGATCGCGCAGGCCGCGCCGCGCGCGCCAGTCGACCGGGTCGATATCGGCGTTCAGGACCGGCAGCGTCCGCGCGCTGATCCGGCCATAGGCCGAAAGCGCCCGGATGCCGATGCCCGGCAGGCCCTCCGTCACCTCCGGGGCGATGCGGTTCCATGGCGGCACCAGCAGGTCGAGCGCGTGGCCGGGAAAGACCTCGCCCAGCAGCGCCCGGCCCCGCGCGAGTTCGTCCAGAACCAGCGTCGTGGGGCGATGCGGGCCAAGCTCCTGCTTCTTCTCGCGCGGGTCGGCATGGTTCTGATGCGACCAGCCATGCAGCGCGACCCGGCCTTCGTGCGGCAGCAGGCCAGCCAGCGCCGGATCGAGGCCCGCGGGAACCACGGCCAATGTGGGCGGCACGCCATGCCGCTGGCAAAGCGCGATCAGCCGCTCCAGCCGCGGCCCCGGCCGGGTCGCGTCATCGTCGCGGAGCCAGAAGCGCAGGACGCGGCCCTGATCGCTTGCCGCTGCAAGCGCGCGCCGGAAGGTCTGGATCATCGCATCGCCTCGTCAAGGATCGCGCCCAGCGTCACGGCCGCGCGCCCGAGGCTGCGCTCCTGCCCGGCAAAGCTTCGTGCCGCAAGGACCATGGCGTCGCACCGCGCCGGATCGGCCAGCAGGCCAGCAACCGCCGCCGCATAGGCGGCCACGTCGCGCTCGGGCGTCAGCAGGCCGGTCACGCCGTCCTGCAGCACCTCGGGCACGCCTGCGGTATTCTCGCTGATGACGGGAAGCCCCGCCGCCTGCGCCTCCAGCGCGGCAAGGCCGTAAGCCTCGCCATGACCGGGCCAGAGATAGATCGCCCCGGTCTCGAAAAGCGCGGCGAGGCGGGGTTGGTCAAGCTGGCCCAGAAATCGAACGCGCGGGCCAAGTGGCGCGAAGGCGGCCTCGACCTCGGGGCGGGCCGGTCCGTCTCCGGCAATGGAAAGGCGCCAGTCGCCCGGCACCAGCGCCAGCGCCCCGGCCAGCGCGCGGAAGCTGGAAAGCTTGTCCCCCCGCCGCATCATCGCCGCCGTCACCAGATGCCCCGGCTGCGGCCGGGCATCGCCCGCAAAGGGGGCGGCGTCGATGAAGGGGGGCAGCCGCGCGATGCGGACGCCAAGGCCCGCAAGGCCCCGTGCATCGCGCGAAGTCATCGAGATATTGACCGCCGCCTGTTCCAGCCCGGCCACCACCTCGCGCTGCGCCTCGCCCCAGTCACCCTGATCGCGGCGGATCGACCATGAGGCCTCGACCGTCGCATAGGCCAGCCCGAAGCGCCTGCAGAGTTCAGGGCCCAGCAGGTCCGGCGACTTGTAATAGGGATGATAGCAAAGCCAGAGGTCGGGCGCGCCCTCGCGCAGCCACTCGCCCGAGATGCGGTCGATCTCGCGCAGGCTGGCCGCCCGCGCCTCGGCCAGACCTCCCCGGTCGGGCGCTGCCAGAAAGACCCGCAGCGTGGAGGCCAGCCCGACCTCATGCCCGGCCAGCGCCAGCGCGCGCATCAGCAGCCGCCCCATCGTCCGGTCGCCCGAGGGCACCGGATGGTCAGGCGGCTTGAGTGGTGCGTAGAAGGCGGTTTTCATCGGCTCGGGCAATCGGAAACGCGGAAGTGCGGCGTGGTGAAGGAACCATGCGACACAAGCACTTGCATTCCGCAGACGCAATTGCGATCGATCCTGAACAACCCGTTTCGCCGTCCGGCATTTCGCGGAGCCGGATGGGGACAGGCAGGAATTTGCGATGGAACAAGGCCTCACCCGGTTCATATGGACCCATACGCGCCAATCGCAGATCTGGATCCTGCTTGTCGTCGTCGTGTCGATGATCCCCTATTACCTCGCATTCGACCTGCCCAAGCAGATCGTCAACGGCCCGATTCAGGCGCATGGCTTCGAGACCGAGGGCGCGACCCAGCTTTTCATGCGCATCGCCCCGAACCTGCCCGGCCTGGGCGAGGTCGTGCTGTTCGAGGGCGTGCCGCTCGAACGCATGCAGATGCTCATGGCGCTGAGCCTGACCTTCCTTGCGCTGGTGATCATCAACGGCCTCTTCAAGTTCTACATCAATACCTACAAGGGCCGCATGGGCGAGCGGCTGCTGCGCCGCGTGCGCTACCAGCTCGTCGACCGCATCCTGCGCTTTCCGCCCCAGCAGTTCCGCCGCCTCAAGCCGGCCGAGGCCGCCAGCATGATCAAGGACGAGGTCGAGCCGCTGGGCGGCTTTACCGGCGACGCCTTCGTCCAGCCGGTGATGCTGACCGGGCAGGCGCTGATGGCGATGATCTTCATCTGCGTGCAGAACCTGTGGCTGGGCGCGGTCGCGGGTTTCATCGCCGGCATTCAGGTCGCGATCATTCCCCGGATGCGCCGCCGCCTGATCGAGCTTGGCCGCCAGCGCCAGTTGACCGCGCGCGAGCTTTCGGGCCGCATCGGCGAGCTGATGGACGGGATCTCGACCATCCACGCCCTCGACACCACCAATTACGAGCGCGCCGACATCAGCGCGCGGCTGGGCCGGATCTTCAAGATCCGCTACGACCTCTACCAGTGGAAGTTCATGGTCAAGTTCCTGAACAACTTCCTAGCGCAGATCACGCCCTTCATCTTCTATTCCTTCGGCGGCTTCCTCACCATCCGGGGCGAGCTTGATGTCGGCCAGCTCGTCGCCGTGATCAACGCCTACAAGGATCTGCCCGGCCCGCTGAAGGAGCTGATCGACTGGGATCAGGCCCGGCAGGACGTGCGCGTCAAATGCGAGCAGGTGGTCGAGCAGTTCCGCGCCCCCGTCCTGATCGACGAGCGGCTGCATTGCATGAGCATGGAGGCCGGCGCGTTGGGCGCGCCCCTGACCGTCTCGGGACTGGTCGTGCAGGAGGATGGCGGGGAAAAGCTGCTCGACCGCGTCTCGCTCTCCTTCGCGTCGGGAGAGACGGTGGCGATGATCGACGACACCGGGACCGGCGCCGAAATCCTCGCGGCGGCGATGGGTCGCGCGGTCTGGCCCAGCAGCGGTCGCCTGACCGTCGGCGGCCAGCTGATCGACGAGATGCCCGAATATATCGTCGGGCGGCGGATCACCTATACAACCGCGCAGGACTATTTCTTTCAGGGCAGCCTCTATGACAACCTGCTCTATGGTCTGCGCCATGCCCCCTATTCCGTGCCCGATCCCGCCGACGCCGCCGCCGCGCGGCAGAGGCGCTGGGAACAGAAGGAGGCGCGCGCCTCGGGCAATGCCGAATATCCGCTGAATGCCGACTGGATCGACCGCGACCTGATCCCTCCCGGCGCGGACGGGTCACGCGATCTGGACACCGCCATCGTCGAGGCGCTGGAGGCGACCGGCCTTGCGCCCGACGTGATGGGCATGGGCCTGCGCACCCGGCTGAAACCGGGCGAGAACGAGCATCTGAAAGCGGTCATCGTCCAGCTTCGCCGCCGCCTCAACGAAGATCAGGCAAGCGGCAAGGTGAAGATCCCGATCGAGCATTTCGACAGCACGCGCTACAACACCCGCGCCAGCGTGGGGGAAAACCTGCTGTTCGGCGAGACCGAATCGCCCGAGATCGGCGCCGAGATCCTGCGCAGCGCGACCGCCCGCGCGATCGCGGACCGGCGCGGGCTGATCACCGAACTGTTCGACCTTGGCTATGACATCGCCGAGAACATCGTCGAACTGGTCGGCGACGAGGGCGAGGAGGAGGAAGAGACGCTTTTCACCCGCATGCCCTTCCTGCACCCGCGCGACATACCGGAACTGCGGCAGGTTCTTGGCCGGACCCGGCGCGGAGGCGTCGCCGATGCCGATCCCGAGGACCGGTTCCGCATCATGACCCTCACCATCGCCTATAACGAATCCCAGATGCGGCTGGGGCTGATGACCCCGGAACTCAGCGACAAGATCGTCCAGGTCCGCCCGTTGCTGATCAGGGAACTGCCCGCGCATCTGCGCCAGCTGATCACCCCCTACGAGGCGGATGTCTACAATGACGCGGCCCGCGTCATGGACAATATCCTGTTCGGCAAGCTCGCGCGCAACAACCCCGAGACCCAGCGCAAACTGCATGACCTCATCGTCGCCTATCTGCGGCAGGCGGGGGTGGCGGGGGACGTGCTGCGGCTGGGCATGGGCGTCGATATCGGCATCGCGGGGCGGCGGCTGAACCTCGCGCAGCGCCAGCGCCTCAGCCTTGCCCGCGCGCTGATCCGTCAGTCGGAATACTACGTCCTCAACAAGGCGCTTTCCGTGGTTGACCCGCGCCAGCACGAGGCTATCGTGAAGACGACACTGCAATTCCTGCAACGTCATGAGGAAAAGCCCGCAGTGATCTGGGTGCTGTCCAACACGCAGATGGCCGCTCTCTTCCAACGGGTGATCATCTTCGACCGCGGCAGCGTCGAGTTCGACGGCAGCTATTCCGAGTTGAAGGAGGCGCAGAAATCGGACAGATCGCTGGTATTCACATGAGGCCCGACATGGCGCTGAATGACGAAGTGAACGCGCTGAGGCAGACACCCCTCTTCTCCTGCATCGAGATAAGCCGGCTGAAAAAGCTCGCATTCGCCTCGCACCGCATTCATTACGATGCGGGTGAAGTGCTGTTCCACAAGGGCGACGACGCGGATACCGCCTATATCATCATCCGCGGCCGGGTCGAGGTTCTGGCGGGCGAGGAGGACCATCCGATCAAGGTCGCCGAACTTGGCGAGGGCAGCATCATCGGCGAGATCGCCCTGCTTTGCGGCGGCCCGCGCACCGCCACCCTGCGCGCCGCCGAGGATCTGGACCTTCTGGCGATCGAGCCGAAATATTTCCTCAAGATCCTCAGCGAGGACAGCAGCGTCTGCGTGCGCATGATGCAGGTTCTGGCCGAGCGTCTGGCCTGGACGACCGAGCAACTGATCGCGGCGCGCGCCCGGAACGCGTCGGATCAGACCCCGCCCCTGCCCGATCAGGGGAAGCCGGGCGGGGCGTGACGCGCATGCTCCCCGCAGCAGATCCGCGCGAGGGTCCGGCACTGATGGCATCGGCATGAGCGTGACCAGTCAGGACATATCCGCCAGCGCCATCTCCGGGCGTGGCAGCCACGGCATCCTGCTGGCGCGGCAGGTCTCGGGCTGCGTGATGCTGTGCTTCGTGATCATGCATCTGACCAACCACTCGTTGCTCATCGCCTCGCTGCCGCTGGCCGAGGCGGCGCGGACTTGGCTGGCCGAGCCGTGGCGCACGATTCCGGGGACGGTGCTTTTCTACGGCTCCTGCCTCGTCCATGCCGGGCTTTCGCTCTGGACGCTCTATTCCCGGCGCACCCTGCAGATGCCGCTGGGAGAGCTGGTGCTGCTGATCCTGGGCCTGCTGATCCCCTATCTGCTGATAGATCACGCGCTGGCGATGCGGCTGCAACAACCGATGCGCGGGATCGAGCCAAACTACCGGCTGGTGCTGACCGCGCATTTCCATGACAATCCGATCATGGCGGTCCAGCAATCGATGGCGCTGCTGATCGTCTGGTTCCACGGCTGTTTCGGTCTTGGCCGGGCGCTCGGCTCCAGCCCGGCCTTCTGGCGGATGCGGACGGCGCTGATCTCGGCCGCCGTCCTTTTGCCGGTTCTGGCCTTGATCGGCTATGGCGTCGCCGGGTTCGAGGTCCGTGCCCGGATCGCGCAAGAGATGATGTCGATCCATCCGCCGATGCCCTCGGCGCAGGGATCCTCGGCCGGCGCGACCATGATCGCGATGACCTCGACCGGGCTGCGCACCGGCTGGGTGCTTCTGGTCGCCTTCGTCCTGATCCTGCGCCAGCTTCGCGCCCTGCTCGGCCGTTCGGCCGAGATCGAGATCAGCTATCTGGGGGGCGAGGTCGCCCGCGCCAGTCCCGGCATGTCGATCCTCGAGGCCAGCTGGTCCAATGGCGTCTCGCATTACTCGGTCTGCGGCGGAAACGGGCGCTGCTCGACCTGCCGGGTGCGGATCATGGCCAGCGACGGTCCCCTGCCCGAGCCGTCGCCGCTCGAGGCCGCGACGCTCTCGCGCATCCATGCCGGGCCGGACGTGCGCCTTGCCTGCCAGCTGCGCCCGCTGGGCGCGATCACCGTCGCGCGTCTGGTCGAGCCACCGCGCAGCCAGCCGGTCGAGGGCGCGACCATGCCGCCCCGCGAACATGATGTCGCGGTCCTCTTCTGCGACCTGCGCCGCTTCACCGCCCTGACCGAGCGGCATTTGCCCTATGACGTGGTGTTCCTGCTGAACCTCTATTTCGACGTGGTCGGCAATGCCGTGGCGGCGACCGGGGGCAAGGTCGACAAGTTCATCGGCGACGGCGCCATGGCGATCTTCGGCATCGACACCGACATGGACAGCGCCAGCCGCGCCGCGCTGCGCGCCGCCGCGATGATCCGCCGCAATACCTCGGTCCTCAACGCGGAACTGGTCAGGGATCTCGGCCTCAGCATCGATGTCGGGATCGGCATCCATGCCGGATCGGCGATCATCGGTGCCATGGGCTTTTCCGGCGATCTGAGCGAGACCGCCATCGGCGACACCGTCAATGTCGCAAGCCGCCTCGAAGGGGTCGCCAAGGACTTGCAGGTTCCGATCGTCGCCTCGGACGTGGTGATGCGGGCGCAGGAACGCCCGTGGGACGATCTGCCAAGCCAGATGGTCAGCATCCGGGGACGCGAGGGCGGACTTGTCGTCTATGCCCTGCAAGACGCGGAAAGCGCCCGGTTTCTGTGACGCGAGGCCAGGCGGCCGCGTGACACGCGCCGCAGCGCCGTGCTAGGCGGAGGCAGCCCTAAGCCGAAGGATGCCCGATGCTGGACGAACTGCTTGAGAAGATCAGGGAACGCAGGGCAAAGGTCGGCATCGTCGGGCTGGGATATGTCGGCATCCCCCTTGCCATGCGCATCAGCGAGGTCGGGTTGCCGGTCCTCGGCTTCGACATCCTGCCCGAGCGGGTGGAGCAGCTCCATTCCGGCCAAAGCCCGATCCGGCACATCCCGCCCGAGGCGATCCTTGCCATGCGCGCGCGGGGCTTCGAGGCGACCTGCGATTACAGCCGCGCCGGCGAATGCGACGCCTTGCTGATCTGCGTGCCGACGCCCCTCGACAAGCACCGCGAGCCGGATCTGCAATTCGTCACCTCGACGATGGATTCCCTTGCCCCGCATCTGCGCCCCGGCCAGCTTCTCGCGCTGGAAAGCACGACTTGGCCCGGCACCACGGCCGAGGTGCTGGCGCCCTATCTGGACGCAGCAAACCTTGTCCCCGGCCGCGACGCCTTCCTCGTCTATTCGCCCGAGCGCGAGGATCCCGGCAACCCGGATTTCGACACCAGCCGGATTCCCAAGGTCGTGGGGGCCGATGACCCGGCCTCGCAGCGGGCCGGGGTTGCGCTTTACTCCGCCTTCATCGACACCGTGGTCCCGGTCAGCTCGACCCGCGCCGCCGAGATGGTGAAGCTGCTGGAAAACATCTACCGCGCGGTGAATATCGGGCTGGTGAACGAGCTGAAGATCGTCGCCCAGCGCATGGGCCTCGACATTTTCGAGGTGATCGACGCGGCCGCGACGAAACCCTTCGGTTTCAAGGCGTTCTATCCGGGACCTGGAATCGGTGGGCATTGCATCCCGGTCGATCCCTTCTACCTGACATGGAAGGCGCGCGAATACGGCATCCATACCCGCTTCATCGAACTCGCGGGCGAGGTGAATGCCTCGATGCCGGAATATGTCGTCGGCAAGACCCTGCAGGCGCTGAATGCGCGCGGGCTGGTGATGTCGCGGGCGCGGCTGCTGGTCCTTGGCATCGCCTATAAGCGCGACGTGGACGACGTGCGCGAAAGCCCCGCCGTGCTGGTGATGGAACGCCTGCGCGACTGGGGGGCCGAGATCGACTATTGCGACAGCCAGGTCCCGGTCTTTCCGGTCATGCGCGAGCACAGCTTCGACCTCGCCTCGGTCGAACTGACGCCCGAGGGCGTGGCCTCCTATGATGCGGTGCTGATCCTGACCGATCACAGCGATGTCGATTACGCGATGCTGCGCGACAATGCCCGGCTGATCATCGACGCCCGCGGGCGCTTCAGCAGCCAGCCCGCGCCGCATATCATCCCCGCCTGAAGGGCGCGCGGCCGGCCTTGGCCCCGCCCCGACAGGGCTATGCCCGCGCCTGAACGGCGGTTTCGGACTGGCCGGCCAGATACTCCGCTTCGGCGAATGCCATCATCAGCGGCCCGACGCCCTTGGCATCGTCGGCGACCACATCCTCGGTCAGGTAATAGCCGGGGGTTCCGTCGCGATAGACCCCGTCGAAGCCGCCAAGCCCGGCAACCCGGCAGATGCCGCCAAGGCCCTCGGCACCCAGCCGCTGCGTCTCGAGGGCGAGGAGCGCCGCCTGCCCCGCCGCCCGAAGCCGCGCCGCCTCCGCCCCTTCCGCCAGCCCGGTCCGCGCCGCGGCGAGGAAGGCATAGGCGATCATGGCCGAGCCGGAGCTTTCCTCGTAATTGCCCTTGAGGTCCGGCGCATCCAGCACCTGCGGCCAGAGGTCGGACGCGGCCTGCCGGTCCGCCAGCGCGAGGAGGATGCCGAGGGCCCGGCCGCGCAGCGTGGCGGTCCGCGCATCGGCGGGCAGCAGCGCCAGCGCATCGACCAGCGCCATGGCCAGCCAACCCATCGCCCGCGCCCAGACCGCAGGCGACTTGCCCGTCACCGGATCGGCCCAGCCCTGCGCGCGGCTCTCGTCATAGCCGTGGACGTTGAGGCCCGTGCCCGTCGCAGTTAGATCCAGCGCCGTCTGGAACTGGGCGAGGGCATCGGCAATGCGCGCCGCCTCGCCGGTTGCCAGCCCGTATTCGATCTGGAAGGGCAGCGCCATGTAAAGCCCGTCCAGCCAGACCTGATGCGGATAGCGCAGCTTGTGCCAATAATTGCCCGCCTGCGTCCGGGGATGGCGGTCAAGCTGCCCGATCAGCAGCCGCGCCGCCGCCATATAGCGCGGATCGCCCGTCTCGCGCGCAAGCGGCAGCAGCACCCGGCCCGAGAGGATGTTGTCGATGTTGAACTCCTCGACGCGATAGCCCGCAAGCGCGCCGTCCGGGCCGATCTGGGCATCGGCCAGCCGGCGCAGATGCGCCCGCCAGCGCGGATCGCCGGTCGCCTCGGAAAGCAGATCCAGACCGCGATAGATGCAGCCGTCCTCATAGCACCATGCCCCGCCCTTATAGGCGCGATACGCGCGGCAATAGGCATCGAAATAGTCAGTCACGGACATGGGGAACCTCTTGCAGGGTAATCGGGGCGGAGGAGATCAGGCCGGGATCGTCGCAATCGACCTCGGCCTGCTCGCAAAGCAGGGTCTCGTGCAGCATGGGCCGGACGTGATCGGCCATGTCGGGCGGGGCGGGCCGCGCCTCTGGGTCCATGGACAGTATCCGGAGGCCCCGGATGCGGATGTCGCGGATCGGCGCCTCGGCCAACCCGAGGAAGCAGCCCGCCGCATGGGCAAGGTCGCGGATGGTCACGTCCTCGACCCTGATGCCCGCGATGCGGGGCGTGGTGGCATCGACCGGCGCGGGGGCGCGGTCCTGCACCCATGGCGCGTGGCCGTCGGCGTCGCAATGGTAATGCGCGTTGACCGAGATCGCCGTATGCACCCCCGTCATTCGCACCCGGCGCATGGCGATGTCGCGAACCTCGCCGCCCCGGCCGCGCCGCGTCTTGATCCGCAATCCGCGATCGGTGCCGATCATCTCGCAATCCTCGATCGCGACATCATGGACGCCGCCCGACATCTCCGATCCGATCACCAGCCCGCCATGGCCGCGCTGCATCAGGCAGTGGCGCACACGCACATGCCGCGTCGGCGCAAGGTGGTCCGCCCCGCCCCCCGGTCCGCGCTTGCCCGCCTTCACCGCGATGCAATCGTCGCCCACGGAAAAGCGGATGCCCTCGATCGTGACATCGCGGCAAATCTCGGGGTCGAAGCCGTCGGTATTGGGACTGTCCGCCGGCGCCTCGATGGTCAGACCCGCGGCGATGAGACCGTCGCAGCCCTGCGGATGGATGGTCCAGCTTGGCGCATTGCGGATGGTGAAGCCCAGCAGCGCCACATCGCGGCAACCGATCAGATGCAACCCGCGCGGGCGGCGCGCGCCCTCCCGCACCTCCTTCGGCCAGTTCCACCAGTCTCCCAGATCGCCCGAGCCGTCGATGGTGCCCGCGCCCTCGATCACCAGCCGCGTGGCCCCGACCGCATGGAGTGGCGCGGCAAAGCAGGCGGCGGGCAGGCCCTCCCAGCTTCCCAGCATCCTTCCCTTGTCGTCACGCGCCGGCAGGATCGGCCAGCCCTCGCGGCGCGCGGGCGCGCGCAGCACCGCCCCCCGCGCCAGATGCAAAGTCATGTCCGAGCGGAGGCAGACGGGCAGCGCCAGCCACTCGCCCTCGGGCAAAAGCAGCGTCCCGCCCTCGGGCAGCGCCGCGACGGCTTGGGAGATCATCAGCGCGTTGTGTCGCGCCGCGTCGAGATCGGCGGGATCGGCCTCGGCCACCAGCCCTTCGGGCCGGGCCAGACCCGCGCAGGGGGCGGTGGCGAACCCGACCGGGTCGAGGCCCTCGACCGTCAGAGCATAGCGCGTGCCGGGCCGCAGGTCGTCCAGCATCAGGGTCGCGGTCAGCGCGGCCCCGCGACGCGCGGGCAGGCCGGGCGCGGTCAGCGACCAGCCCAGCGGTTCGGGCAGATGGTAAAGCGCACCCCTGACGGGCAGCCGCAACGCGGCGACCCGTGCCGTGACGGCAAGGGGGATGGGTCGTGACATGGTCTTGCCTTTGCGGATGGCCCGCCACCCGTTTGGGGCGGCGGGCGTCTGGTCAGTCGAACTCGGCCAGCACGTCGTTGATGCCGTCGATCATCTGCTCGGCGGCCTCCTCGGCGGTCAGTTGGCCATAGGCGTATTCCTCAAGCGTATCGATGAAGATGCCCCGGATCTCGGGATGCTCGTTGAAGGGCGAGACGGTCGGCCCCGAGGCGGCAACCACGATCTCGTTGGCAAGCCGAACCTCAGGCTCGCCCTGCCTGGCCAGACGCTCGGCCGCGATCTTCGAGGAGGGCAGCCCGCGCGAGGTGCCCAGCGCGTCGATCCCCTCCGGCTCATTCAGCAGGCAGTTCAGGATCTGCGCCGCCGCCTCGGGATGTTTCGAGTTCTTCGAGACCGAGAGCAGCATCGAGGGCTTGCGATAGACCCCGTCGGTCACCGCCCCCTCGACATGCAGCATCGGCACCGGTTTCAGCACCTGCCCTTCCTGCAAGGGGTCGGCATATTTGGAATAGGTCGAATCCCATTCATAGGAACCCGCGATCTTGCCCGCCGCCCAGGCCGGTTTCTCGAAAAGGTTGACGTTCCCGTCCGAGGCCTCTTCCTTCTGCGAGCGGAGCGCGCCGATCTCGACCAGATGGCCGAGGAAGGCGATGCCGGCGGTCAGATCCTCGGGCGTCCAGGCGACGCGGTTGGTCGCGGGATCGACCATGTCCTTGCCGGTTTTCTGCACCACGGCCAGCGTCACCAGAAGCTGCGCCGTCTCCTTCACCGCGTTGAAGGTGTAATAATCGGGACCGAGCTTTTCCTTGAGTTGCGCGGTCGCCGCCTCCAGTTCCGGCCAGCTTGTCGGAATGGCGATCCCGGCCTTCTGGAAGGTAGTCTCGTTGAAGAAAAACGCCCGACCGGTGGTCGAGACCGAGATGCCCTGCAAGATTCCGTCGACCGAACCGGAGGCGAGGTCGGCCTCGCTCCATTGCGTCAGATCGAGGCCCGAGAGCTTGCTCAGATCGGCAAAGCCCGTGCCGTCGCGCGAGAAAAGCGGCAGCCAGGGCCAGTTCACCTGCACGATATCGGCCTCGGTCCCGCCGGCCATCTGGGTGGTCAGCTTTTCCAGATAGCCGTCAAAGCCGGTGAACTCGCCCTTGATGGTATGGCCATGCTTGGCCCCGCAGGCCTCAAGCGCCTTCTGGGTCGCGACATGGCGGCTTTCGCCGCCCCACCAGGACATGCGCAGCTCCTCCGCCGTCGCAGCCTGAAGCGTCATCATGGTGATCAGCGCCGTCCCGGTCAGGGCCGCCGCAAGGCGATCGAGTTTCATGTTTCCCTCCTCTGATGTTCCATCACGCGGCAAGGCTCTGACGATGCGTCGAGACATTGCTGCCATCGGCCTTGTCGAAAACGTGGATATGCTCGGCCAGCGGCATCAGGCCGATGGTCTCGGCCCCGCCCATGCGCTCGAACTCGGCGGCGCCAACGACGGCCACGATCTTCTGCCCCCCGGCCTCGGCATGAAGATAGACCTCATGCCCCATGAACTCGGCATTGGTCAGCCGCGCCCGAAGACCGTCCGGGTCCAGCACCAGATGCTGCGGGCGGATGCCCAGCACGGCATCGCGGGGCTGCGCGGCAAGGCGCGACAGCACCTCCTCGCCCAGCGGCAGGCTCTGGCCGCCGATGCGGAAGGCGCCGCCCTGAAGATTCCCCTCCATCAGGTTCATCTCGGGGCTGCCGATGAAGCCCGCGACGAAAAGGTTCGCCGGGTGGCTGTAAAGCTCCTTCGGCGAGGCGACCTGCATGATCCGGCCCGCCTGCATGACGCAAATGCGGTCGCCCATGGTCATCGCTTCGGTCTGGTCATGGGTGACATAGATCACGGTCGAGGACAGCCCCTCGGCCTTCAGCCGCCGGTGCAGGTCGGTGATCCTGACCCGCATCGAGGCGCGGAGTTTCGCGTCGAGGTTCGAGAGCGGCTCGTCGAACAGGAACACGCCCGGCTTCTTGATCAGCGCGCGCCCCAGCGCCACCCGCTGGGCCTGACCGCCGGAGAGTTGCTTGGGCAGGCGGTCGAGCAGCGGTTCGATCTCGAGGATACGGGCCACGTCGTCGATGGCGGCATTGATCTCGGGCTTGGATTTGCCGGCGATCTTCAACCCGAAACCAAGGTTTCCGCGCACCTTCATATGCGGGTAGAGCGCGTAGTTCTGGAACACCATCGCGATCGAGCGCTTGCCCGGCGGCAGGTCATTGACCCGCTGCCCGCCGATGATGACCTCGCCCCCGGTGATGTCCTCAAGCCCGGCGACCATGCGCAGCGTGGTCGATTTCGCGCAGCCCGAAGGGCCGACAAGGACCATGAACTCGCCATCCTCGATATCGAGGTTGATGCCGTGGACGGCCTTGACGGTGCCGCCATAGACCTTTTCGACGTTGCGAAGCTGGACGCGTGCCATCAGCCCTTTACCCCCCCTGCGGAAATGCCCTCGATGAAATAGCGCTGCGCGGCGAAGAAGATGATCAGCGCGGGCGCGATGGTCAGGACCGACATGGCAAGGATGCGGTTCCATTCGAAGGCTTCGGTCGTGTCGATTGAAAGCTTGAGCGCGAGGCTGACCGGATACTTGTCCACCGAGGACAGGTAGATCAGCGGCCCGAGGAAGTCGTTCATGGTCCACATGAACTGGAACAGGCAGACCGAGATCAGCGCCGGAGCCAGCATCGGCACCACGATATAGATCAGCGTCTGCAGGCTGTTCGCACCATCCACCCGCGCCGCCTCCTCCATGTCCGAGGGCAGCGAGCGCAGGAATTGCACCAGCATGAAGACGAAGAACGCATCCCCCGCCAAGGCCGACGGCACCCAGAGCGGCAGATAGCTGTCGAGCCAGCCCAGATCGCGGAACAGGATGTATTGCGGGATGCGCGTCACCACGTTCGGCAGCAGCAGCGTCCCGATCACGGTCACGAACAGCAGCTTCTTCAGCGGGAAATCGAAGCGCGCGAAGGCATAGGCGGCCATGGTGCAGCTGATCGCCGTGCCGATGGTCTTGGGCAGGATGATCAGGAACGAGTTCCAGAAGAAATGCCCGAAGGTATAGGGCGTCGATGTCTGCCAGCCCTTGATATAGCCGTCCAGCGTCGGCTCGCGCGGGATGAAGCCCGCGCCCGAGAAGATCTCGGAATTGGTCTTGAAGCTTGCCCCGATCAGCCAGATCAGCGGATAGAGCATGACCAGCCCGACCGCGAAAAGCAGGATGTAGCGGATGGCGGCGGAGACGGTGCGCAGCCGCGCGCGCCGCGTCGCCTGCGCCTCGTTGAAGGCCTCCATGTCCAGCATTGCATTTGCGTCCATGGTTCAGCTCCTCTTGTCGCCGGCGTAATAGACCCACTTCCGCGACGACCAGAAGGCGATCAGGGTCAGGACCATGATGATGGCGAACAGCACCCAGGCGATCGCCGAGGCATAGCCCATGTTGAATTTCTTGAAGGCTTCCTCGTAGATGTAGAGCGGCAGCAGATAGGTCGATTTCAGCGGCCCGCCCTGCGTGATGATGTAGGGGCCGTTGAACTCCTGAAACGCCTGGACCATCTGCATGATCAGGTTGAAGAAAATCACCGGCGTCAGCAGCGGCAGCGTGATCGAGAAGAACACCCGCGTCTTGCTGGCCCCGTCGATCGCCGCCGCCTCGTAAAGCGACTTGTCGATGGATTGCAGCGCGGCAAGGAAGATCACCATGGCCGAGCCGAACTGCCAGCAGCGCAGCAGCGTGATGGTGAAAAGCGCGTTGCCGGGATCGCCGAACCAGTCGACCGGGCCAAGGCCCACCATGGCCAGCGCCATGTTGACCAGCCCCTCGGACGCGAACATGTAGCGCCAGAGCACCGCGATCGCGATCGACCCGCCAAGGATCGAGGGCACATAGAATGCGGTGCGGAAGAAATTGATGAAGCGCAGCCGATAGTTCAGGATCGCCGCGATGAAAAGCGCGAAGGCCAGCTTCAGCGGCACCGTCAGCAGCACATAGGTCAGCGTCACCCATAGCGACTTCTCGAAGGTCCGGTCGCGTGTGAAGAGCTTCTGGTAATTCGCCAGACCCGTCCAGCGCGGCTCGCTCATCAGGTCATATTTGGTAAAGCTGAGATAGAAGGACGCGATGAACGGGATCGCGGTAAAGACCAGAAGCCCGATCACATAGGGCGCCAGATAGGCGAGGCCCAGGAAGCGCTGCGATCTCATGCGCAGCCCCTTCCCGTCCGGGCGGGCAAATGCTTGCCAGTTTCGGAATTGTGCAAATTTTACCTCCAGACCGGGCCTTGCAAGCCACCTCCCGCGATGGGCGGTGCGGCAGTGGATGTCCCGGTTCCCCCCTTCGGAATTCGGACTATGGTTGTCTGTTCGGGGATGACTTAACCGGAATCGCTGTGCAGATTGAATTGACAAAGGAGGGAAAAAAGATGGACGAAATCGAAGGTGGAATTTTGGCCGCCATCCCCCCCTCGGCGCTGACCCTGACCCTGACCCGCGCGGCCATCCGGATGGAGCATTCGCTGACCTGGGCGATCGACAAGGTGAACCCGGTTGACGACCTCGTCATCTGCCTCGAAGGGCGCGGCCTCTATGACATCGACGGCGAAAGGCGCGAGATGATGCCCGGCGACGCGATGCTGATCCGGCGCGGCCAGCGCTTTCGCGGTCGGAACGAGGGGCCGGCGACCTATCGGGGCGTCGCCCAGCATTTCACCCTCGATATCTATGGCCGGCACGACCTGATCGGCCAGATGCAACTGCGCCCGCATCTGCGCCTTTCGCGCTGGGGCCTGCTGGAGCCTATGGCCCGGCATTACCGGCAGAGCGCGCCGCCGGAATCGGTGACGCTGGGCCAGCATCACCTGTTCATGGTCCTGCTGATCGCCTTCATCGAGGATGCGTTCCTTGGCTGGCGGGACAGCGCGACCTATCAGCCCGAGGGGGCGGATGCGCTGGATCTTGCGGTGATGAAGGCCGCGACGATGATCTCGGCCAATCCGACCGATCCGGCGATTGCCACGCGCGCGGTCGACGCGGCACCCTATAACCGGGACTATTTCCTGCGCGAGTTCCAGCGTCGGGTCGGACGCACGCCGCGCAAATATCAGGAATACCGCCGGATGGAGCGTGCGATGCACCATCTGGAATCCGGGCTTGGCGTGTCGGCCACAGCGGCGGAGGTGGGCTATTCCGACCCCTATTACTTCTCGCGGATGTTCAAGCGCACCCTTGGCCTGTCCCCGCGCGAGCATATGCGCCGGGTCGAGAAAAGCCGGCATGGCGGGTTGATGCGCCTTGACGAACCCGAGCAGGCCCAGCACCTCGCCGGGAGTTGAAAAGGCCCGCCGGAGGGGCGGGCCTTTCGCTGTCATCTGAAGACCGAAGGCAACCAGAGCGACAGGGCCGGGATATAGGTGACCAGCATCAGCACGATCAGCCCCGCCGCATAGAAGGGCCAGACGCTGCGCATCGCCTCCCATATGGTGATCCGGGCAACGGCTGCGGCGACGAACTGCACCGGACCCAGGGGTGGCGTGTTCAGCCCGATCCCCAGGTTCAGGATCATGATCACCCCGAAATGCACCGGATCGACCCCGAAGGCCGCGACGACCGGCAGGAAGATCGGCGTCGTGATGATGATCAGCGGCGACATGTCCATGAAGGTGCCGAGGACCAGCAGAACGATGTTGATCATCAGCAGGATCACGAACGGGTTGTTCGAGATCGACTGCATCCATGCCAGCGAGATCTGCGCGACATGCAGATAGGCCATCAGCCAGCCGAAGGCCCCGGCCATGCCGATGATTAGCAGGACCATCGCGGTCGTGCGCACGGCCTGCTGTGTCGCGTGGACGAAATCGCTCCAGCTCAGGCTGCGATAGACGAAGGCCGTGACCAGAAGCGCATAGATCACCGCGATGCACGAGCTTTCCGTGGCCGTGAAGACCCCCGAGCGCACGCCCCCGAAGATGATCACGATCAGCAGCATTCCCGGCAACGATTCCAGCAGGAAGCGGAAGACGCGGGCGAAGCCGGGGAAAGGTTCGGTCGGATAGCCGCGCTTGCGGGCGACGATATAGGCGGTGATCGACAGCGCGACGGCCAGCAGAAGGCCGGGGATGATGCCCGCGGTGAACAGGTCCGCGATCGAGATCCGCCCCCCGCCCGAGATCGAATAGATGATCATGTTGTGGCTGGGCGGCAGCAGCAGCGCGATCAGTGCCGCCATCGAGGTGACGTTGACCGCGTAATCCGCGCCATAGCCCCGCGCCTTCATCTGCGGGATCATGATGCCACCGACCGCCGCCGCCTCGGCCACGGCCGAGCCGGAGATGCCGCCAAACAGCGTCGAGGCCGCGATATTGACCTGCCCCAGCCCGCCCCGGACATGCCCGATGAGCGAGCCGGCAAAGGCCACGATCTTGGCCGCGATGCCGCCCCTGACCATCAGGTCGCCGGCGAAGATGAAGAAGGGAATGGCCATCAGCGTGAAGACCGAGATCCCGGCCGAGACGCGCTGGAACACGACCAGCGCCGGAATGCCGAGATAGCCGACGGTCGCAAGGCTCGATATCCCGAGGCAGAAGGCGATCGGCGTGCCGATCAGCATCAGGACGGTGAAGACACCGAAGAGAATCAGATATTCCATGTCATGCCTCGGTCATCAGCACGTCGTCGGCATCGGGCTCGGTCTCGAGCCTCCTGCCGGTCAGTCGCAGCAGGATCTGTTCCAGCACGAACAGCGTGATGAGGATCCCGCCCACGAACAGCGGCATGTAACTCATGCCGCCCGGCAGGCGGATCACCGGCAGGGTCGCGCCCCAGGTCTTGGCCATCAGCTGCCAGCCATAGACCGACATGCCCAGTCCAAAGACCAGCACCGCCAGATCCGACATCAGCCGCAGCCATGTGCCGAAGGTTTGGGGCAGGAAATGCATCAGCACGTCGAAGCCCATGTGAAAATTCTCGTGCACGCCGACGGCCGCGCCGAGGAAGATGAACCAGCTCATCAGCAGGATCGCGGCCGGTTCGACCCAAAGCAGGCTGTCATTCATCACATAGCGCATGAAGACCTGCGCGAATACGATGGCCGTCATCGCGGTCAGGCCGAAACCGGCCAGCCAGAGGCTTGCTCTGGCCAGCACGGCATTCAGCCGGGACAATGCGGAAATTCCCTGTCCCATTATTCCCCCCATATCACGGGTTGGAGCGAAAAGGCCCGCAGCATGGTGCTGCGGGCCGCTGGGCTCACTGGGTTTCCTGGATGCGCTTGACCAGTTCCTTGGCCTCGGGCGTGGTCACGTATTTTTCGTAGACCGGCGCCATGGCCTCGATGAAGGCGGTTTTGTCGACATCGCGAGTGACTTCGACGCCCGCGGCTACGACCTTCTCCTCGCTGGCCTTTTCCTGATCGGCCCACAGCTTGCGCTGCAGCGTGGCCGAATTCACGGCCGCCTCGCGCAGGACCGCCTGATCCTCGGGGCTGAGCTTCTCCCAGCTCGTCTTGGAAATGGCGACCAGTTCCGGCACCATCAGGTGCTGGTCGAGCGTGAAGAACTTCGCGACCTCGGCATGGCCGGCGCTGTCAAAGCTGGGGAAGTTGTTCTCGGCCCCGTCGATAACGCCGGTCTGGATCGAGGAATAGACCTCGCCATAGGGCATCGGCGTCGCGTTCGCGCCCAGCGCCGACATCATGTCGACGAAGACGTCGTTCTGCATGACGCGGAACTTCATCCCCTTCAGGTCGTCGACAGTCTTGATCGCCTTCTGCGAGTTGTAGAAGCTGCGCGCGCCGCCGTCGTAATAGGCCAGCAGCACCAGGTCATGCGGCTCGAATTCCTTGGCGATATCCGCGCCGATCGGGCCGTCCAGCACCTTATGCATGTGGTCTTCCGACCGGTAGAGATAGGGCAGCGAGACGGTCTGCGTCACCGGCACGATGTCGTTGAAGGAACCGAAGCTGGCGCGGATCATGTCGATCACGCCGAACTGGGTCTGCTCGATCGTGTCCTTTTCCTCGCCAAGCTGGGACGAGGGGAACACCTCGATGCAGACGCGGCCACCGGTCTTTTCCTTGACCTCGGCGGCCATCGCCTTGACGCCCTCGACCGTGGGATAGCCGTCGGGATGCGTGTCGGACGAGCGCAGCGTCACTTCGCAATCGGCCGCAGCGGCGGCGCCGGCTCCGGCGGCAAGGATCGTGCCGCAGATCAGCAATGTGCGGGTCAGTCTCATTGGTCTTCCTCCCTGTTTGCGAGCCCTTCCTCCGGCCCGCTTCGTTATCGCCTCAAAGGGGCGGTATTCGGTAAAGCTCCTCCGGATTGGCCACCAGAACGCGCTCCCTCGCGCCCTCGGGCAGCCAGCCCAGCACCAGTTCTGCCAGTTCGACCTCGTCGGGATAGTCCTCCGCCCGCGAGACGCCGTTATGCGGCCAGTTCGTGCCCCAGACGATACGCTCGGGGGCATGGGCGGCGATGCGCCGCGACAACCCCTCGATATCGGCATAGGGCCAGGCCTGCCTGCTGCTTTCATAGACGCCTGCAAACTTGAACCAGCAATTGCCACGATCGATCAGCTTCAGCACCGCGTCAATCTCGGCCGCGTCGGCGGTCGCGCCGCGGAAGAACTTGCCGTGATGGTCAAGCACCCAGCGCGACTTCAGCGCCATCAGGCGCGGCAGATGGGTCAGGATGTCCGAGCCTTCGAACTGCACGGCCATCATCCAGCCCGCCGCATGGGCGCGGTCGTCCACGGCCTCCAGATGGTCGAGGTTCATCGCGCCGCCGGGCAGGTCCATGATCCGCGCGCCGACGACGCGCTTCGCGGCCAGCGCCGCCATCTCGGCATCGCTCGTCGCCTCGTCGATGACGGCGACGCCAAATGAACAATCGCCCATCTCGTCGAGACAGGCGATCAGGTTTGCGTTGTCGCGCTGATGCGCATTGCCCTGAGTGATGACGACCCGGTCGATCCCCATCCAGCCCATCACCCGGCGATAGGCGGCGGCATCGGGCAGCGGATCCTGCGGCAGGCCCGGACCGCCGGGCAGCGCCGGATAGCCGGGCAGATACATGTGCATCTGCGTGTCGACCGTGCCTTTGGGAAAGGGCTGTTTCGGCGGCGTCCCGGTCAGCTTGCGGGTGATCATGCGTCAGGCATCCTGAATTCGGCCAGCGCGTCGCGATTGACCTCGATCCCGAGGCCCGGCCCTTGGGGAATGGCGACGACGCCGCCCACGGCCTCGATCGGGGTTTTCAGCACGGCCTGCCGGAAGGGGTTGTGGGTGCGGTCGAACTCCATGATCGGCTCGACCGGGCTCACGCGCACCGGGTCGGGGGTCTGGGCCGCCATGAACTGCAAGGCGGCGGCGATATGGATGCCGGTTCCCCAGACATGGGGCACGATGCGGACCCCGTGAAGCGAGGCGATGGCCGCGATCTTCATGGCCTCGGACAGCCCGCCGCAGCCCGCGATATCGGGTTGCAGGATGTCGACGGCGCGGGACTGGATCGCGGGCCACATGCCCCAGCGCGTGTGCCATGTCTCGCCGCCCGCGACCGGGATCGGCTGACCCGCGCGCACCTCGGCATAGGCCGAGAGTTGTTCGGGCACCACCGGCTCCTCGAACCAGTCGATGTCGAACTCGGAAGCGGCGCGGCCGACCCTGACCGCCTCGGCCACGGTGTAGCCGTGGTTCGCGTCGATCATCAGCCGCATGTCCGGCCCGATCGCCTCGCGCACGGCGGCGATGACGCGCAGATCCTCGGCGGGGTCGAAGCCGATCTTGATCTTGCAGGCATGGAAGCCCTCGGCCCTGCGCTGCGCCATTTCGGTCGCGTTATCCTCGACCCGATCCACGCCGTCGCGCTTGAAGCTGCCGGTGGCATAGGCGCGGATACTGTCGCGCCAACGCCCGCCCAGCAAGGTCGAGACGGAGACGCCCAGCGCCTTGCCCTTGATGTCCCACAGCGCCATGTCGATCCCGGAAAGCGCCGTGACCGCCAGACCGCGCTGCCCCTGATCGCGCAGCGCGTTGTAAAGGGTTGCCCAATGCCGCTCGGTCGCCAGCGGGTCCTGACCAATCAGCCAGGGCGCATAGGCGGCGACCACTGCGGCATTCGGGCGTGCTGGGCCAAGGCATTCGCCCCAGCCCACCGTGCCGTCATCGCACTCGACCTCCACCAGAACATGCGCCCGACGGTCAAACCGCATCGAGGCACTCTCGAAAGGCACGTCCAGCCGGTGTTCCAGCAGGTGAGTGCGAATGGCGGCTATTTTCATCAGGCAGCGGCCTTGCGCTGATAGGGTTCGATCAGGGCGGCCATCATATCCATCTCCTCGCCGGTCAGGTCGACCAGCGGAGAGCGGACCGGCCCGGCGGCGAAGCCCTGCAGGCGGACGCCGGCCTTGATCGCCGAAACCGCATAGCCCTTGGAACGGTTGCGGATCGCCATGAAGGGATAGAAGAACTCGTTCAGGATCCGCTCGCAATTCGCGCGCTCGCCTGCGCGGAGCGACTTGTAGAACTCATTCGCCAGCGCCGGGACGAAGTTGAACACGGCCGAGGAATAGGTGGTGAAGCCCGCACCCAGATAGGCTTCGGCGAAAAGCTCGGCCGTGGGCATGCCGCCCAGATAGGTCAGCCGGTCGCCCATCTTCGCCGTCACCTGACGGACGAGGCCGATATCTCCGGTGCCGTCCTTGAAGCCGATCAGGTTCGGGCATTCGTCGCAAAGCCGCGCCAGCGTGTCGGCCTGAAGGACCGCGTTGTCACGGTTATAGACCATCACGCCGAAGCCGACCGACTGGCAGACCTTCTTCACATGGGCATAGAGCCCCTCTTGCGGCGCGTCGATCAGGTAATGCGGCAGCAGCAGGATGCCATCGGCGCCCGCCTTCTCGACCGAGCGCGCGATCTCGACCGCCATTTCGGTGCCGTAGCCGCAGCCCGAGACGATCGAGGTCTTGCCGGCGACTTCCTTCGCGGCCGAGACGATCTCCGGGATCTCGCGCGGCGCGAGCGAGAAGAACTCGCCCGTGCCACCGGCGGCGAAAAGCACCGGCGCGTCGTAGCCTGCCAGCCATTCCACATGGGCGCGGTAGCTGTCGCCGGCGAATTTCCCCTCGGCATCGAAATGCGTGACCGGGAAGGAGAGCAGGCCGGAGCCGAGGGTGACCTTGAGCTGTTCAGGCGTCATGAGAGATTCCTCTGATTAGGTTCTTGTCATGGATAAGACAGGCCTTTGCAAGCTGTCAATAACTTATCATATAAGTTGTGTGATAAGTTACCGCGCGAGCCAGCCGCCATCCACATTCAGCACCGCGCCATGCACATAGGCCGCCGCCGGCGAGCACAGATACACCGCCGTTCCGGCAATATCCTCGGCCCGGCCCCAGCGCCCTGCCGGGATGCGGTCAAGGATGGCGCGGCTGCGATCCGGGTCGTTCCTCAGCGCCTCGGTATTGTTGGTGACGATATAGCCCGGCGCGATGGCATTGACGTTGATGTCCTTCGCCGCCCATTCATTCGCCATCAGCTTGGTCAACCCGGCCACGCCATGCTTGCTGGCGGTATAGGAGGGAACCCGGATGCCGCCCTGAAAGCTGAGCAGCGAGGCGATGTTGACGATGCTGCCGGGCTTGCCCTGTGCCAGAAGCTCCTTGGCAAAGGACTGGCAGGTGAAGAACACCGCTTTCAGGTTGACGTCCATGACATCGTCCCAGTCGGCCTCACTGAAATCGACCGCATCGGCACGGCGGATGATCCCGGCATTGTTGATCAGGATGTCAAAGCCCTGCCCGGCGAAGATATCCTTCGCGGCCATCGGATCAGCGAAGTCGATCAGCAACTCGCTGCCCTTGCCCCCTGCCGCAGCGATCTGCGACAGGGTTTCCTCGGTGCTGCGACGGGCGGCGCAGACGACTGCGGCGCCGGCCTGCGCAAGCCCCACGGCAATCGCCTGCCCAAGCCCGGTATTGGCGCCAGTCACCAGCGCCTTGCGACCTTCCAGCGAAAACGGGCTCAACGCAGGTCCTCCGGCTGGATGAAGTCCATGTCGGTATAGTCGACATTGTCGCCCGCCATCGCCCAGATGAAGGTATAGGAGCCGATGCCCGCACCCGAATGGATCGACCAGGGCGGCGAGATCGCCCCCTCCTCGTTGCCGATGAACAGGTGGCGCGTCTCTTGCGGCTCGCCCATCAGGTGCAGAACGCGCGATTGCGGCTCCATCCCGAAATAGAGATAGGCTTCCATCCGGCGGTCATGGATATGGCTCGGGATGGTGTTCCAGACCGAACCGTCCTCAAGCCGGGTATAGCCCAGCACCAGCTGGCAGCTTTCCATGACCAGCGGATGGATGAACTGGTTGATGGTCCGCTTGTTCGAGGTCTCGGTCGCGCCAAGCTTCACCTCCTTGCTGTCGGCAAGGCGGATCAGCCGGTTCGGATAGGTGTGATGCGCCGGGCAGGAGGTGATGTAGAACCGCCCCTGCCCCGAGAACGTCACCGCACCCGCACCCATGCCCAGATACAGCACATCGCCACGCTCGAGCGTCCAGCTTTCGCCGCCGGCCTCAACCGTGCCGGTATCGCCCACATTGACGATGCCCATCTCGCGGCGATCGAGGAAATTCGGGGTCTTGGTTTCATCGACCTGATCGAGGGTGAGGCTGCCCCCGCCCGGAACGGCGGCGCCCATCACGAAGCGGTCGTAATGGGTATAGATCAGCCGGATCTCGCCCTCGCGGAACATGTCCTGAGCGAGGAAATTACGGCGAAGCGCGGATGTGTCCATGGCCTTTGCATGCTCGGGGTGAACGGCTTGGCGGGTTTCGACGGTGAGCATCCGAATCCTCTCTGGGTGTTATATCATATAGGTTGACAGTTCTTGTATTATATGTTGTCTACGTCAAGGTCCAGCGGATGTGGACATGATGCGGCACCCGGCCAGCAGAAGCCTTGGCGCATGGCCTGCCGGTCCGGTTCCGTCCGCGGCAACGACATCTAGCAGAGGGCTTTCATGCTCAAGCGACTTCTGATCACCGGCGCGGCGGGCGGCCTTGGCCGTGCCCTGACCCCGCGGCTTCGCGATTTTGCCGAAACCCTGCGTCTGTCGGATATCGCGCCGATCCCGGACAGCCTGCCCGGCGACGAGGTCGTGGAATGCGATCTGGCCGATACCGCGGCGGTCGATGCGCTGGTCGCGGGATGCGACGGCATCCTGCATCTGGGCGGCATCTCGGTCGAGAGGCCGTTTGGCCCGATCCTCGACGCCAATATCCTCGGCCTCTACAACCTTTACGAGGCCGCGCGCGCGCATGGCCAGCCGCGTATCCTGTTCGCCAGCTCGAACCACACGATCGGCTTCTATCCGCAGACCGAACGGCTGGGGCCGGACGTGCCTTTCCGGCCCGACAGCCTCTATGGCGTCTCGAAGGTCTTTGGCGAGGCATTGGCGCGGATGTATTTCGAGAAATTCGGGCAAGAGACCGCGCTGGTCCGCATCGGCTCCTGCACGCCCGAGCCGGAAAACCACCGGATGCTGGCAAGCTGGTTCTCGCATGACGATTTCCTGTCGCTGATCCGTGCGGTCTTCACCGTGCCCCAGCTTGGCTGCCCGGTGATCTGGGGCGCCTCGGCCAATGATGGGGGCTGGTGGGACAACAGCCATCTGGACTGGCTGGGCTGGACGCCCAAGGACAATGCCGAGGCCTATCGCGCCAAAATCGACGCGAGCCAGCCGCGCCCGCCCGCCGATGCGGCGGTGATGAAATATCAGGGCGGCATCTTCACCCAGTTCCCGATCTACAAGGACGGCGAAAGCTGAAAAGGGAACGAAGGGCTTCTCTCGGCGACAGGACGGGGTTATCCGGTCCAGAACATGGCGGACAACGAATGAGCCCAAGGATGAGATCTGAAGACGGCCTGACGCAGCCCGGTGCCACCCTCGTCGTGACGGTGCGGGACGAATTGCGCCGCCAGATTCAGGGGGGCGACTACAAGGCCGGGGACCGGCTGCCGTCCGAATCCCGGCTGACGCAGGATTTCGGGGTCAGCCGCACCGTGATCCGCGAGGCGATCGCGGCACTGCGCGCCGACGGGATCGTCGAACCGAAGCAGGGCGCCGGGGTCTTCGTCCTTCCCGCCGTCGAGACCACGCCACAGTTCCGCGACGTCGACACGGCCCGCGTCTCCTCGATCATCGAGATCCTCGAGCTGCGCACCGCGCTGGAGGGCGACACGGCGGCGCTTGCCGCCCTGCGCCATTCGCCCGCGCAGGAGGAGGAGATCATCGAGGCGTTCCAGCGCCTGACCGATCTTGCCCGCGACGACCTGCCCACGGCCGAGGCCGATTTCGCCTTTCACATGGCGATCGCGCAGGCGACGAACAATCCGCGCTTCAGCGAGATGCTGAACCTGATCGGCATCGCCATGATCCCCCGCCGCGTGCTGAGCCGCGAAGGGGAGGCCGCGACCCCGCCCGATTATACCAAGGTGCTGGAGCAGGAGCATGGCGCGATCCTCGCCGCGATCCAGAATGCGGACCCGGACGAGGCGCGCCGCGCCATGCGCACGCATCTGAAGAACAGCCAGTCCCGCTATCGCGAGCAGTTGCGGCTGGCGCGGATGCAGGGCTGATCGGCATTGGCGGGGCGGACGCGCCGCCCCTGCCCGCTTTCATGCTCAGGCCGGGCTATGCAGCCGGCGCGTCACGAAAAGGCCGCCCTTCGGCGCGTTCAGCGCCTTCGCCAGCCCGAGGACGGCGAGGTCGGCCAGCGGCTCGACCACCACGACCAGCATATAGGCGGCACCGAAGCTGAGGATCGAGGCGAGGTTTTCGCCCCCGACGCCCTGCCCGTAAAGCGCCCAGAATGCGACCCACAGCACCACGCCGCCCTGATAGGTGGTCGAGAGGGCAAGCGCCTGACGATATTTCAGATCGACATAAGCCGTGCCGGGCGGAATGATCGCCGCGGCCAGCGCCTGAAGCGCGAATAGCGGGAAAAGCAGCGTCGAGACATTCATCCCGTATTGCGGCAAGTCGAAGGGCGCGAAGAACAGCCCCTGAACCAGCAACCCGGCCGCAAGGCCGATCGCCGCTGGCGCCGCCCCGAAGAGCAGGAAAAGGGTCGAGCCGAGGATCAGGTGAACCTCGGACACGCCGACCGGATGATGCGGCAGCACCTCGAAAAAGACGAAAACGGCCGCCGTCGCCAGCACGGAACGCAGGGCGAGCGAGGCCGCTCCCTGCGCGCGGACGGCCTCGGCCGCGAGTTTCAGCGTATAGACGCCAGCAGCCGCCGCTGTGGCATAGCTCAAAAGGATCTTGGCCCCGCTGACGAGGCCCGGTTCGATATGCATGTCGTTCTCCCTTGCCGTCATCCCCGACGGCAGTTGCGATGATGCATGAGGTCGGTCTCCTGACTCGCGGGTCGCGGCCTTGCCGGGCCTTCCCGTGGCTTCTGGCCACAGTGGCGCTTCCGGTTCGGCTCGCCGCTCACAGTCGCGGGGGCGGTCGGATTGGGGAAATCTCCCCCTCCTGTTCCCGTGTCGGTCCGCTTCGCGGCCGACACCTCGTGCAGCCGCAGTTCTTGGGCATTGGCCGGGGCCGGTCAAGCCGCAATTCCGCCATGCCGGAACAAATCGGGCGAGCGCGGCGTTTTGACAGGCCCGTCTCCAGTCCCGGTTCGGATCGCCATGCACCTTCTCTGCCGACATCGCCGGACCTCCTCCATCCCGGCGGCGCAAGCATGAGCGCGCTCGCGCTCTGGTGGAGCGCACCGGGACAGGCCGAGATCCGGTCCGCCGAAACCGGCGCGGGCCTGCTGGTCGAGACGCTGTTTTCCGGGATCAGCCGCGGCACCGAGCGGCTGGTCAGCGAGGGGCGCGTCCCGGTGGGCGAAATGGCGCGGATGCGCGCGCCGTTTCAGGAGGGCGAGTTCGCATTCCCGGTGAAATACGGTTATTCGGCGGTGGGGCGCGTGGCGGATGGCAGCATGGCTGGACGGACGGTCTTTGCCCTCTTCCCGCATCAGAACCGGTTCCGGCTGCCAAGCGCGCAGCTTTTCCCTTTGCCCGAAGCGATCCCGCCTGCCCGCGCCGTTCTGGCAGCGAATATGGAAACCGCGCTCAACATCCTGTGGGACAGCGGCGCGGGGGCCGGGGACCGCATCGCCATTTTTGGCGCGGGGCTGGTCGGGCTGCTGCTGGGCTGCCTCGCCGCCCGCCTTCCGGGGGCCGAGGTCACCTTGGTCGACCCCCAGCCTGCCCGGTCCGAAATCGCCCGGCAGTTCGGCTGCGGCTTTGCCCTGCCCGCCGAAGCGCCGGTGGATCAGGACGTGGTCATCCATTGCAGCGGCGCGCAGGACGGGCTTGCCGATGCGCTGGCGGCGGCTGGAAGCAACGCGACCGTGACCGAGGCAAGCTGGCATGGCGACCACCAAGTGGCCCTGCCCCTTGGCGCGGCCTTCCATAGCCGGCGCCTGCGCATCATCAGCTCGCAGGTCGGCGGCCTTCCGACCGAGCGCGTCGCACGCTGGAGCCATGTCCGCAGGCTGGCCAAGGCCATCGAGCTGCTGGCCGATCCGCGCCTTGACCTGCTGATCTCGGGCGAGACCGCCTTCGGGCAGATGCCGGGGGCCTTTCCCGCCATCCTCGCCGACCCCGCCACGCTCTGCCACCGCATCCGGTATTGAAGGAGAAGCCATGTTCGCCGTCGAAGTCCGCGATCACATCATGATCGCCCATTCGCTGCCCGATCCGGTCTTCGGCCCGGCCCAGTCCATGCATGGCGCGACCTATACCGTGGATGCGGCCTTCCACGCGGAAAGCCTCGACGATACCGGCCTGGTCGTGGACATGGGCCGCGCCGGTCACGCGCTTGCGGCGGCGCTGGCGCCTTTGCGCTACAAGAACCTCGACGAGATGCCGCAGTTCGAGGGCAAGTTCACCACCACCGAGTTCCTGGCCCAGGTCATCTTCGATCACCTCGCCGCCTCGGTCAGGGCCGGGGAACTCGGCGATCAGGGGCGTGTCACCCGGCTGCGGATCACGCTTCAGGAAAGCCACCTCGCCTGCGCCTGGTATGAGGCCGCGATCTGAGATGGGCTTCTCGGCCACATGGCTTCAGCTGCGCGAACCGGCCGACCGGCTGTCGCGTGACGCCGGGCTGATGCGGGCGGCGGCAGAGGCCGCGGGCCCGCGCCCGGTCGTTGCGGATCTGGGCTGTGGCACCGGTGCGACCATGCGCGCCATGGCCCCGGACCTGCCCTCCGACGCGCAATGGCGGCTGATTGATCGCGACCCGGACCTTCTGGCGCGGATCGCGCCCGCGGCGGAAGTCACGCGTCATGATGCCGATCTTGCGGAACTGGACCGCCTGCCGCTTGCCGGCGCGACGCTTGTGACCGCCTCGGCGCTCTTGGACCTGATGCCGCCCGACTGGGTCGCGGAACTGGCGCGGCACCTCGCCCCGCGCCCGTTCTATGCGGCGCTGACCTATGACGGGACGATGGAATGGCGGCCGCCGCTGGCCGCCGATACCGCCGTCACCCTTGCCTTCAATACCCATCAGCGCGGGGACAAGGGCCTCGGCCCGGCCATGGGACCCGAGGCCGCCACCCGCGCCATCCGCATCTTCGAGGCGGCGGGATACGAGGTTCTGGTGGTCCCCAGTCCCTGGCATCTTGGCCCGCGCGAAGGGGATCTGCAGCGGGCATTGCTGGAGGGGATCGCCGCTGCCGCCCATGAGGCCGGTTGCGACGCCGCCAGTGAATGGCTGGCTGCGCGCGTTTCCGCGATCCCGGAAGCCAGGTGCAGGATCGGCCATGTCGATCTGCTGGCCCTGCCACGCGGCCCGAATAAGAATGGAGGAGAGGCATGGAGCAGGTAGAAGTCACGCCGCGCATCTGGCAGCGGATCCTTGCGATCCGCAGCGGCGGTGAGGGACCGGCGAACGGCCATCTCTCCCAACCCGAGGAAGCGGCGCTGCGGCTATACGGAACGCTGGCGTGGCCGGATCGCGGGCCGCTGACCTTGGCGCAGATCGGGCAATCCCTTGATGGCAGGATCGCGACGGCCTCGGGCGATGCGCGCGATGTCTCGGGGCCGGACGGGTTGGCCCATCTGCACCGCCTGCGCGCGCTGGTCGACGGGGTGGTGATCGGGGTCCGCACCGCGCTGCATGACAATCCCCGCCTGACCGTGCGCCATTGCGAGGGAAAGGATCCCGCCCGCATCGTCATCGACCCACAGGGACGGCTGCCCGACGATGCCACGCCGCTGCGCGACGACGGCAGCCGTCGCATCGTCGTACAAGGAACCGACCGGCCCCGCGCCAAGGGGGTCGAGGTCATCCGCCTTGTTCCCCGCGCGGGATGGATCGACCCTGCCGCGATCCTCGCCGCCCTTCGCGCCGAGGGTTTCGGCAATCTGCTGGTCGAGGGCGGCAGCCGCACCATCGCGGGCTTCCTCGAAGCCGGACTGATCGACCGCCTGATGGTCACCGTCGCCCCGGTCATCATCGGCGCCGGCCCGCAGGGGCTGACGACCCGCAGCCCGATCGACACGCTGGCCGAGGCGATGCGACCCCGAACCGGGGTCTTTGCACTGGGCAGCGACATCCTCTTCGACTGCGCGCTTTCCCCTGCCCCACATCGGGCGGTCCACCCGCTTGCCGCGTCAAGCGCTGTGTCCCTGATCTGACGCAAGCGAGACCCGCCCGCGGGCAAAATCACGGCGGAGATCGCCATGGCAAAACGGGCGGAATCCGCTGCCCGGCGATGATAAATCCTGTTCCCTCGAAGCTGTAAAACTGGCACACTCATCCTTGATCTCCATCGGAGAAATCAGATGCGCCTGCGATTTTTCGGCTTGCTCTGCGGATTGCTTCCCGTCGCTGCCCAGGCGCAGGAATCGGACTGGACCTATATCGCGAATATCTATGCGTGGGTTCCGGGTCTCGACGCCTCGGTCGACACGCCCCTCGGCTTCCTGAACAGCCGTTCGACAGGCAGCGATGTCCTCGACAATCTGGACATGGCCTTCATGGGCACGTTCGAGGCGCGCCGCGATCAGTGGGGCTTTCTGGTCGATGGCGTCTATGCCAAGCTTTCGACCAGCAAGGACACGCCCTTTGGCCTCGCCTTCTCGCAAGGCGATATCAGCACCAAGCTTGGCGCCGTGTCGGCCTATGCCCTCTATCGCAGCTATGACAGCGATCGGCTGAGCGCGGATATCGGCTTTGGCCTGCGCACATTTCACGTCGATATGGACGTGGACCTGAGGGCGAATGCGGCCCCCAGCGACCGCTCCTTCGGTGGCGACAAGACCTGGACCCTTCCCCTTGTCGCAGGTCGCTTCACCGCCCCTCTGGGCGAGAAATGGTTCACCGTCGCCTATTTCGACTATGGCCAGACCTCGAGTGACGAAACCACATGGCAGGGCGTCGCCACCGTCGGCTACCGCTTCAACGAGCGTTGGGCGGTGCAGGCCGGCTACCGCTATATGGAGCTCGAGCAGGAATTTGGCGGCATGGATACGGAAATGTCGCTGAGCGGCCCGGTGATCGGGCTGAACATCAGGTTCTGACGGTCCGAATCCACCAGATGATGCACCTAGAGCGTGTTGCGGTTAATTGGTTTCATATGCTGCGGCTCGGAAGAGGTTGTGGCATTCGTCCTCTGTGAAGAGGTCGCAGACATGTCCGGCCGCTCGCCATAGGTCTTGGTAGGTTCGCGCGGCGGCGCTTCGGATCAAGGCTTTGAGTTTTGCGAAGGCGATCTCGATCGGGTTCAGATCGGGGCTGTAGGGCGGCAGGAAGAGAAACCACGCGCCAACGGCTTCCAGGGCCTGGGCCGCCTTGGGGCTTTTGTGCGATGGCAGGTTGTCGAGAACGATCACGTCGCCGGGCAGCAAGGTCGGGGCCAGCTGGGTCTCGACATAGAGGTCGAACATCTCGTGGTTCATCGCGCCGTCGATAACCCAGGGTGCATCCAGCCGGTCATGGCGCAGCGCGGCGATGAAGGTCTGGGTATTCCAGTGGCCGAAGGGCGCATGGTCGATCAGACGCGCGCCTCTGGGGGACCATCCGGTGGTCTGGGCCATGTTGGTCTTCAGCGAAGTCTCATCGATGAATTCGATGCGTGGCAACAGGTTCGCCATGAAGGGTTGGCGCCGTGTGACCCAGACATGACGGGCCTGCCAGATCTCAGGCCGCTTTTGCTCGGCGGCTTGCAGGTCTTTTTTCTGTGTCAGCCCGAGGCCGCGCAGGAACCGCCAGACCGAGACGCGGTGGATGGTGATGCCGTGGCGATCCGCCAGTTCACCCACCAGATCGTTCAGCGTCAGATCGGGTTGGCGTAGATACTACAACGAGGAACGGCCACACGGCGCGATCGGCAACAAGGTCCCGATCATGCTGACGAAATCAGGGGGCGCCACCAGCCCGCCAACCTGAGCTGAAGTGCTCTGCCCCCTGAGAACTGGACCGTTTGAAGCTGGAGTTTTCGGGTAAGCTTCCCTGGCTGGGACAGGAGCTGAAAACGATGAAGGCATCGAAGTTCACGGAAGCGCAGAAGGCGTTCATCCTGAAGCAGGGCGAGGAAGGCACATCGGTTGCCGAGATTTGTCGGAAGGCCGGGATCGGCCAGTCGACCTATTTCAATTGGAAGAAGCGGTATGGCGGCTTGCTGCCCGATGAGATGCGTCGGCTGAAGGCTCTCGAGGACGAGAACAGTCGTCTGAAGCAGATCGTCGCCGACCTGACGCTGGACCGTGAAATGCTTCAGGATGTCATCCGCCGAAAGCTCTGAGGCCTGCTTGGAAGCGTAAGCTTGTCGACGGGATGCTTGTCGACTGGGGCGTATCGATCCGTCGGGCGTGTGAGGCTCTTCGGTTCGACACCTCGAGCTACCATTACAAATCCCGTCGCACCGGGCAGGCCGCGTTGGAACTGAGGATCAAGGAGATTTGCGAGACGCGAGTGCGCTACGGATATCGGCGCGTCCATGTCTTGCTGCGACGGGACGACTGGCAGGTGAATATCAAGAAGACGCGCAGGATTTACAATGAGTTGGGTCTGCAGCTGCGGAACAAGACCCCGAAGCGGCGGGTGAAGGCCAAGCTGCGTGACGACCGTGCGGAAGCTGTCGGGCCGAACGATGTATGGGCGATGGATTTTGTCCATGACCAGCTG
>Ga0160472_100212_pt1 | contig 72328 bp, 60 predicted proteins | sample HID1973M_E11MG_FD_108267 | JGI IMG/M metagenome (GOLD analysis project Ga0160472, IMG submission 108267) | Enriched mosquito-associated microbial communities from UW Madison campus, WI, USA - HID1973M_E11 MG | ecosystem: Host-associated > Arthropoda: Insects > Digestive system > Unclassified ... | reverse complement strand
GCGCATCACCGATTCGGAACGATCGACCTGACTGAGGTTTAGCGACCTAGAATGTGTCCACCATGTCCCCGCACATGTGTCCACCATGTCCCCGGTCTATACACGAGACAAGAGAAGTGACTCGGCTCCCCCGCAGGGGGAGTCGAAACAGGCGGCGCCCGAACCCACCATAAGCAGAAGCTACGACGCCCAGCGCCCCCGCCTTCGCACGAACGACGAATGACGTCGCGACAAACCCAAGTCAGGCCCCCTCACCCCTCCGCCACCGAGAGAACCTTGATGTCCTCCCAGTGAGGATGCAGCAGCCGCAGCGCGGCGCGGACCAGACGCGCGTCGTTCTGCGCAACCATCACGGGCTCGCTGCCGGTGACGGGCTCCTTGCGGCCTTTCTGGCGGTACTGGTATTCGACCTGGACGGTAATGGACATGGGCGGATCCCTTCCTGGATGAACCGGCCACGCCCCACATGGGGCGAAGAGGCCGGGCTTCCGCCCTGATATCGGCAGGCGCCACGCGCGCCTTGAATGACACGGGAGACTGCCGCCGGCAAAGTGCGCCAACCGCCCCAACGTCCTTTTCCCATCACAAGCGTGCCAGCCACCCTCCATGCCTTCCTATACTGGCCTTGGCACCGGGGCATCGGCCGCACGTCCCGCCGGCCCGCCCGGAAGAACCAAGTGCGGCAAGGAGATCGAGCCATGCAGAAGATCGCTTTCCGGCACGTATCGCTCGCCGCCCTGGCCCTGGTGCTGGGCGCCTGCGGCGGCGGAGACAGTTCCCCGTCCCCGCCACCCAATCCCGACTCTCCCCAAGGCATCTTCTCGGGCCGTTCGTCCAACAACTTCGACATCGGCGGGCTGGTGCTGGAAACCAACGAGTACTACTTCTTCTACGCACAGGGCAATGTGATCTTCGGTGTCGTGCAGGGCAACATGAGTGCCGCCAACGGTACGTACACGTCCAGCAATGGCATCGACTTCTCGCTCATCAATGGCCGCATTCCAGCCACGGTCAGCGGCAACTACGTCCCGAAGCAGGCGTTGCAGGGCACGGTCTCGGAGGCCGCGGGGAGCATCACCTTCAACGCGACCTACCAGTCCAGCTATGACACGCCAGCCTCGCTCGCCTCGGCGGCCGGCACTTATTCAGGCGCCGCGGCGACGGGCAACGGCGGCTCCAGTCCGATCCTGCTGACGATCCTGTCCAATGGCACATTCACCGGCACCTCGCCCGGCACAAGCGGCCTGTGCTCGTTCTCGGGGACGCTGACGCCACGCGCCACCGGCAAGAATGTGTTCAACGTGTCGGTCACCTTCGGCAATGCCAACTGCGCCCTCGGCACGACGACGGTCAATGGCTACGCCGTGCCGGTGGCAGGCACCAATGGTTCGACCACGACGCTCTACGCGGTAGGACTGCTGCCGGACCGCAGCAACGGCTTCATCGCCATCGGGCAGAAGCAGTAGGCATCGCCGGCGCGGCGCCACAGGCTGGCCGCAGCGGAGGCGTGCGGGTCCATGACGTGCATGGCTGGTCAGAGCCTGTTTGGAAATTGCCGCAATCCCTCGTCGTCCCCGCGAAAGCGGGGATCCAGTGACTTTTCGGGCGCTGATCAAGACGCTGGACCCCCGCTTTCGCGGGGGCGACGGGCATTTTCAAACGGGCACTCAAAACAGCTTCAGGACGTTGAGGTAGAAGCGCGGCGCCTTGCCGTTGCCGCCGTTGATCTCGGTGGCCGTCACCGGGCGCGTCAGCGGGAAGGCGATCTCGGGCGAGATGAACAGGTTCTTCGCGACCGTGAAATGCGCGCCCACGCCGGCCGAGGCGAGGCTTGCCGAGCGGATGTAGTACGGCTGGCTGTTCCAGACCTTGCCGATGTCCCAGAACGCGTAGTACTGGGTCGGCACCGCATGGTCGGCCACCTTGTGAATCCTGTTGTACTGCAGTTCGACCTTGCCGGCGATGCCGCTGTCGCCCGTGATCTCGGACGGATCGTAGCCGCGGCCGAAGAAGTTGCCGCCCACGCCGAACTGCTCGGGCGCCAGCAGCGGCTGGCCGAACGAGGTCTGGCCGGTGGCCGCCAGATAGAGCTGCAGGCCGTCGGCGATGGCGCTGAGGTCCTGGATGCGCTGCGCGTCGAGCTGCAGCTTCGTGAAGTCGGTGCGGCCGGCCGGACGCGACGCATTGGGCCGGTCCTGAGGGCTCGCGCCGAGGCCGTCGAGACCGTGGCTCAGCTCGCCCTTGAGCAGGTTGCGGCCGCCCTGGTTGTCGATGAAGTCGTAGCTCGCGCCGACCCGCAGCGCGCGGATGCGGTCGTTGGTCGAGGGCGGCAGCGACGGATCGTCGAGGTAGACCGATTTGCCGTCGAAGGCCGTCAGCGCGCCCGACACCTTCAGCGTCTGCTCGCGCGAGCGGATGATCGGATAAGCGATGCGCGCCGCCACCGTGGTGCCCTGGCTGTTCGCATTGAGGAAAGCGGGCACGTCGGCGCGGCCGTCGTTGTGCTGCGCGAGCAGGCTCAGCGCGGCGCCGTCGCTGCCGATGGGCACTTCGTACTGGCCTTCGTAGAAGTTCATCTTGCGGCCGTCGATGGAGGTGCCGCCGCGCACGGAGAGGCGGTCGCCGAGGCCCAGCGGGTCGTTGATGCCGACGCCGCCATACACCTGCCACGGCCCGAAGTAGCGGCCCGAGCGGTTGTCGATGCCGGCGAAGCCTTCCACGCGGCGGAAGTTCTCGTTGTCGATGACGATGTCGGTGCCTTCCTCGCCTTCCGACGGCACCAGCACGGCGCGCGCGGCGTGGCCCGGCAGGTCGTTCATCAGCAACAGGTTGCGTTCGAGCGTGGCGGCGGTCAGCGGGACTTCGTCGCCGAGGTTCTTCGCGAAGCGGTCGAGCGCGGCGCTGTCGTGGCCGGTCACGGTGACGTGGTTCAGGCGGCCCTCGACCACTTCGATCTTCAGCGTGCCGTGGTCGATGGTCTGCGCCGGCACGAAGGTGCGCACCAGCAGGTAGCCGTCGGCACGGTAGCGTGCCGTGACCTGGCGCGCGACTTCGTTGGCCTCGGCCAGCGTGACGGGGCGGTTCTCCAGCGTGTCGAGCAGCGGACGGAAGGTATCGGCCGGATAACGCGTGACGCCTTCGAGCGTGACGTGTTCGACGGTGAACGGCATGGCGGCTGCGTCAGGCGCAACCGCCTGCCCGTCCTGGACGACAGGCGCGACTGGCCTGGCGGTGTCGCCGTCGAGCGAGTCGGACATCTGCGTGCCGGAATTGCGCACGCCCTTGTCGTCGGGCAGTTGCACACGGCCAGGGTCGAGCTGCCGGAAGACCGGGATGGACGCGGTCGGAACCGGGGCCGGGGCGGCGAGTGCGGATGCCGCCGGGGCGGCGATCGCGCAAAGCATGGCGGCGGCGCAAAGCGTGCGCAGTGCCGGACGGAAAGTGTTGTGACGGGGTTTCATGATGGTTCTCCGCATGGGGCTCATTGCACCGACTTGCCGGTGGGGTCGTTCCGCAGGGCCTGCTCTTCCGAAAGAATTTCGGGGCGGCCTTCACGCGGGATCACCACGCGGTTCCAGTCATCGCGGATGAACTGCTGGTTCTGGATCAGCTGGTTGCCCCAGCTTTCCGGGCTGCCCTCGCCGGTGTTCGGCACGGGCAGGGGTTCGTAGGCGCGCGGCTTGCAAACGAGCTGCACGGCATAGGTGCGCGCGACGGCCGGCGAGGCCGTGTAGTTGGCGACCACGGACGAGGGCGATTCGAGCGCGGTACACATCCAGAAGTCGGGGCCAGCGACCTGGACCGGCACCAGGGCGGGACCGGTGGGTGCGGCTGCCGGGACATCCGGGGGGGCCACGGGTGCTGCGGGAGCGACGGGCGTCGCGGGCGTTTCCGGCGTCACAGGCGTCTCGGGAGTAACCGGCGTTTCGGGCGGCACGGGCGTCTGGCCGATGACCGTCAGCACGCCGGGCTGCAACGTGTTCTGGTACCGCGCCGACTGGAACGAGCCGGTCTGGAGCGCGCCGGTCACCGGATACTCGCCGGGCGCGGCGTCCGTGCCGGGCAGCGGATCGTAGGCGACGGTCGTCTCGAAGCGGTTGGTGCCCAGTTGCGTGTCGACGAACGTGTCGACCTCATGCACGGAGAGCGACGGGCCGGTCGGGGCCAGCTGCGTATGCGTCGGGGCGGGGTTCGGGGCACCTTCGGCGCGCGAGGCGTCGCCGATCTTGTAGCCGAGGCTGGCCACGTTCGCGCCGAGCTGGACCGAGCCATCGGTGCGCTCGGTGTTGAGCATGTGGGCACGGCCGGTTTCGAGAACGGGGCCACCGGGGTCCGGCACCCAGTACTGTTCGTCGAACAGGTAGCCGATTTCAGCGTCTACCTGCTGCGTCCTCGCGCCCAGCGTCATCACCAGTTGCTGCGACGCGCCCGTGTCGCCGTCGTGCTGGATCTCGTTCTGGTTGGAAGCGCCCGCCACGTTGAAGGGCGACACGCCCCAGCCGTCGTCTTCATTGGTGTAGACGATGCCGCCACCCTGGAAGACCGGCTTCTTGCTGACCACGGGGCTGCCATTGTTCGCGTCGAGACCGAATCCGTCGGGCACCGTGCCGTTGCCGGCGGTGTTGGCGGCCAGGTTCGGCGCGCTGGAATCGGCAACCAGCTTGTAGGGGGCGCCGCCGCTGTTGAAGCTGAGGCTGCGCACCAGGTAGTCGGAGCTGTCACCGAACTGCGCGTAGGGGATCGGGTTGCCGTTGCGGTCCGTATAAGGCCGTGCCTCGAACACCAGCACGTCGAAGTCGCCGTTGGCCGACTGCAGCGTATAGGTGCGGTAAGGGCTGTTGACATCGGTAAAGCCCGGCGCGGCGGCAAATTCCGTGGCGCCGACGTAGCGCAGTTGCCGCGCGTCCACGCCGGTCATCGACTCGCTCGTGTACGGCGAAGCGACCGTACCGACGTTGACCGCGCCCGTCGCGTTGCTCTGGTTGAAATGGAAGTGGCCGTTGGTGGCCGCGCCGGCGAGCGTGCCGGCGTAGTTGAGGTCGCTGTCGAGCAGCACGCTGGCGCCGCGCACGGCCACGTTCCTGCCGATCAGTGCGGTGTTGGCGTCCTGCGTGACCGACGCCGCCATGGAGGTGTCGATCCAGATGGTGCCGTTGCCCACGTCGACGATGGCGCGATGGCGCATCGGGTCGTCGCCGGGGAACTGCGCCGACTTGTCGTTCAGCGTCACGTCGCCGGTGGCGGCGATGTAGAGGTTGCCGTCGTTGAGCAGGATCGGCGCGTTGATGCGCACCGCGCCGGCATTGTTGTGCCTGGCGGCGGCGGCCACGTCGGCGGCGCTGAAGTCGTAGCCGCTGTTCACGCCCCACTCGGGCACGCTGCCCGCGCCGACCAGCGCGAGGGTGTTGAAGTCGCCGTTGGCCTGCGTGCCGACGGTGCGTGCGATGACGGGGCTGTCGACGCTGATCTCTTCGCTCGCCATGACCAGCACGTTGCCGTGCTGCAGGGCATTGACGATGGCGTCGGGCGACACGGCGAGCGCGTCGGCCAGGTCGTCATACATGTCCGTGCCGCCGGCCACGATGCGGATGGTCTTCGGATCGAGCAGCCACGTGCCGTTCGACTGGCCGCCGCTCACGTCGACACTGGCGGCACGGTCCACGCCGAGCGTCTTGCCCGAGGTTTCCACCAGCCCGCCGCGCGTGCCGCCGGTCGCCGCGGCCTGCCCGGCGAACACGGTCTGGCCGTCGGACCAGACGATGACGGCGCCGCCGTCCTGCCTGCCGCTCGCCACCAGCTTTGCGCCGGGGCTGACCAGCGTCGTGCGCGCGGCCGGCTCGCTGCCCTTGCCCTGGAAGCTGCCGCCCACGAGGATCTGGCCGCCCGCGGTCTGGGTGCCGACGGCGCTCAGGCGCGCGGTGTCGGTCAGGGTCACATGGTCGCCCAGTACCTTGATGGTGCCGCCTTGTATGCCGTTGGCGGAGACGTCGCCGCTGACCACGGTACGGTCGGCGTTGCCGAGAATGATCGTGCCGCCCTTCGCGGTCACCGAATCGGCCGCCACGCGGCCGCCCAGGCTCACCACCGAGTCGAGATGATCGGCGGCGCGGGCGGCGCTCATGGCGACCAGGCCGCTGCCGACGTCGATATGTCCGGTGTTGGTCACGCCCCCGGTCAGTGCCGGGTCGACATCGCCATGCGGGTTGCCCTGGATGGCGATGCTGACAAGGCCGTCGCCGACGAAATCGAGCGCGGCCTGCGGGCCGGTGGCGAGCACGACGGTGCCTTCGCGGGCACGCACGGCGCCGGCGTTCTCGACCTGCGCGCCGAGCATCGCCACCGTGCCGCCGTCGGGCACGACCACGGTACCGTCATTGCGCACGCGGCCGACCAGGCGCACGTCACCGAGTCCACGCTGCGCGAACTGGCGGGCCTGGTCATCGCTGATCTGGCCGGCGGCGGCCACCAGCGAGGCGGTGTCGATGCGCGAGCCGGGAGCGAACCACACGCCGGCCGGGTTCAGCAGCACGACCTGCCCGTTCGAATTGAGCGCGCCGAAGACCTGCGACGCATCGGGCCCGACCACGCGGTTGAGCGTGACCGACTTGCCATCCGGCTGGCGGATGACGACGGTGTTGTTCGGGCCGATGCTGAAGCTCTGCCAGTTGATGGCCGTGCGCGGACCGTTGGTGTCGATGCGCATGTCGGGGCCGGCCGTGCCGATGGTGGCATTGCCCGACACCACGGCGCCGCCGGTCGGCAGGGCCGCCTGGGCGTGGGCGGGCGTCGTGGCGAGGGCAACGAAGCCGGTCACGGCGAGCGCCGCCGCGATGGCAATGGCGCGCCACTGGCTGGTGAACTGGCTGGCGAACTGGCCGGTGTGGGAGGCGCCGGCGTGGGAATTGCGCCGGGGCGGGGTGACGAGATGGGGGCGTGGTGACACGGTCTGACTCCAATTGCGAAATAATCGCTGGCAATCCGATGTGATTGCCTTCACTGGAATCAGTATTGGAGACGCCCCCCGCCTCCGATATCAGACCGTTCCGATCTTCATTCCCGGGAACCTCTTCAGATACGCACGGGCAAGGCCGCCGTCACTCCTTGACTGGCACCGCGCTCGTGCACTTGATCTCGTCGAGGCAGACGCTCGACTTCACGGCGCTGACGCCGGGAATGCGCATCAGCGTGTCGAGCAGGAAGTCAGACAGCGACTTCAGGTCCTTCGCCACCACCTTGAGCACGTAGTCAATGTCGCCCGTCACCGAGAAGCACTCCTGGATCTGCGCGAGGTCGGCCACCAGCTTCTTGAAGTTGGAGAGGTCGCGGATATGCCCGCGTTCCATGCTGACGTGGATGAATGCCGTCACCCCGAAGCCGAGCAGCGCACCGTCGAGCCGCGCTTCGTAGCGCTTGATGACGCCGGCCTCCTCCAGGCGGCGGTGGCGCCGCAAAGTCTGGGCAGGCGAGAGGGCGATGGCCTCGGCCAATTCCAGGTTGGTGGCGCGGCCGCGCTCCTGCAGGACACCCAGCAAACGGCGGTCTGTGCGGTCAAGGTCAGTTTGCTGCATTTATGTTTCTCCCAAATCAGCATTCGCGAAATGATATCTCACCGACGAGGGTTTTCCCGCTTCTTTTACGAAATCCAATTTTGCGGGTCGGCATATACACTGCATTCCACGCTGACACGTTGATAGCGCGCAAAACCAAGGCGTCTTCGACGGCGTCCAACAGACACAACCTCCCCCTGAGAGCACCGACATGGCCGACCTGTTTGACAATCCGATGCAGCTGATGGGCTTCGAATTCGTGGAATTCGCCTCCCCCACCCCCAATGTGCTGGAACCGATGTTCGAAAAGCTGGGCTTCCAGCTCGTGGCGCGCCATCGCTCGAAGAATGTGCAGCTCTACCGCCAGGGCGAGATCAATTTCATCATCAATAACGAGCCGCACAGCCACGCCGCCTACTTCGCCGCCGAGCATGGCCCGAGCGCCTGCGGCATGGCCTTCCGCGTGAAGGACTCGCACATGGCCTACGCCCGTGCGCTGGAACTCGGCGCGCAGCCGATCGAGATCCCGACCGGTCCGATGGAACTGCGCCTGCCGGCCATCAAGGGCATCGGCGGCGCGCCGCTGTACCTGATCGACCGCTTCGAGGACGGCAAGTCGATCTATGACATCGACTTCGAATTCATCGCGGGCGTGGACCGCCGCCCGGCCGGCCACGGCCTGAAGCTGATCGACCACCTGACGCACAACGTCTACCGTGGCCGCATGGCTTTCTGGGGTGGCTTCTACGAGAAGCTCTTCAACTTCCGCGAGATCCGCTACTTCGACATCCAGGGCGAATACACCGGCCTGACCTCGCGCGCCATGACGGCCCCCGATGGTAAAATCCGCATCCCGCTGAACGAGGAATCTTCCAAGGGCAGCGGCCAGATCGAGGAATTCCTGATGGCGTTCAACGGCGAGGGCATCCAGCACATCGCCTTCCTGACGGAAAACCTCGTCGAAGTGATCGATAACCTGCAGCTGGCCGGCGTGCCGCTGATGACGGCGCCCAACGAGTACTACTACGACGCACTCGCCAACCGCCTGCCCGGCCACGGCCAGCCCGTGGACCAGCTCAAGGCCCGCGGCATCCTGCTCGACGGCACCACCGAAGGCGGCAAGCCCCGCCTGCTGCTGCAGATCTTCTCGCAGCCGGTGTTCGGCCCGGTGTTCTTCGAGTTCATCCAGCGCAGCGGCGACGAAGGCTTCGGCGAAGGCAACTTCAAGGCCCTGTTCGAATCGCTCGAGCGCGACCAGATCGCCCGCGGCACCCTGAAGGTCGAGCCGGCGACCGCCTGAGTGGCCTCAGTCGCCTCAGTCGCCCGAGTCATCTGATCACACGCAGTCCGCCTCCGCCGCGGCAGTGACCCTGCCGCGTGGGAGGCACTTTTTGCCAAAGCGTCCAACAGGTCAAAACGAACGCCAGAGACGCAAGGCTCCATCCGCATTCCAAAAGAATGGGTAGAGGAAACGACAACATGGTTCAAGACAAGCAGGGCTCGCTCAAGCGCGGCCTCAGCAACCGGCACATCCAGCTCATCGCGCTGGGTGGTGCCATCGGCACCGGCCTGTTCCTGGGCATCGCCTCCACGATCAAGATGGCCGGTCCGTCCGTGCTGCTGGGCTATGCCCTGGCTGGCGTGGTGGCGTTCTTCATCATGCGCCAGCTCGGCGAAATGGTGGTGGACGAGCCCGTAGCCGGCTCCTTCAGCCACTTCGCGCACAAGTACTGCGGCGGCTTCGCCGGCTTCATGTCGGGCTGGAACTACTGGGTGCTCTATATCCTGGTGAGCATGGCCGAGCTGTCGGCCGTGGGCATATACGTGCAGTACTGGTGGCCGAGCGTGCCGACCTGGGTGTCGGCGGGCGTGTTCTTCGTCGCCATCAACGCCATCAACCTCGCGAGCGTGAAGTCGTTCGGCGAGACCGAGTTCTGGTTCTCCATCATCAAGGTGGGCGCCATCCTAGGCATGATCGTGTTCGGCGCGTACCTGCTGGCATCCGGCGAAGCCGGTCCGCAGGCGAGCGTGGCCAACCTGTGGCAGCACGGCGGCTTCATGCCCCACGGCCTGGGCGGCCTCGTGATGGCCATGGCCGGCATCATGTTCTCGTTCGGCGGCCTGGAACTGGTGGGCATCACGGCGGCGGAAGCCGACAATCCCGAGAAGACCATCCCCAAGGCCACCAACCAGGTGATCTACCGAATCCTGATCTTCTACGTGGGCGCGCTGGCCGTGCTGATGTCGCTGTTCCCGTGGCAGAACGTGGTGGAAGGCGGCAGCCCCTTCGTGATGATCTTCGACGCGCTGCACAGCAACTGGGTGGCCACCGCGCTGAACATCGTGGTGCTGACGGCGGCCCTGTCGGTCTACAACAGCAGCGTCTACTGCAACAGCCGCATGCTGTTCGGCCTGGCCAGCCAGGGTGACGCACCCAAGGCCCTGCTGAAGGTCAACAAGCGCGGCATTCCGCTGACGGCCCTGATGGCCTCGGCCGCCGCCACCGCCCTGTGCGTGCTGATCAACTACCTGATGCCCGGCAAGGCCTTCGAGCTGCTGATGGGCCTGGTCGTGTCGGCCCTGATCATCAACTGGGCAATGATCTCGCTGATCCACCTGCGCTTCCGCGCCGAGAAGCGCAAGGCCGGCCAGGTCACGCGCTTCCAGAGCCTGGGCTATCCGCTGACCAACTACCTGTGCCTGGTCTTCCTGGCCGGCATCCTGGTGGTGATGTACCTGACCGACGGCCTGCGCCTGTCGGTGTACCTGATCCCGGTGTGGCTCGGCGTGCTCGCCATCGGCTACCGCCTGAAGCAGAAGGACACCGCCGCGGCACTCCAAGGTAGTATCTCGGCTCAGTAAGCTTGTTTTACGCCCCTCTCCCCCAGGGAGAGGGGTTGGGGGGTGAGGGAAGGCGCCAGATCGACCGCGGTCGCATCGGCAAGCGCCCGCCCTCACCTCCGCCCCTCTCCCAAAGGGAGAGGGGAGTCCCCCCCTCCCCCGCACAGCAGAGACACCATGTTCGATCACATCGAAGCTTTCCCCGGCGACCCGATCCTCTCGCTCAACGAGAATTTCCAGCAGGACCCGCGCACCAGCAAGGTCAACCTCAGCATCGGCATCTACTTCGACGACGAAGGCCGCCTGCCGGTGATGCAGGCCGTGGAGCAGGCCGAGGCCGAGCTGATGCACGACATGGGCCCGCGCCCCTACCTGCCGATGTCGGGCCTCGTGGCATACCGCAGCGCCATCCAGGAACTCGTGTTCGGCACCGACTGCGCGGCCCGCGCCGAAGGCCGTGTTGCCACGCTGCAGACGCTGGGCGGCTCGGGCGCGCTGCGCGTGGGTGCGGACTTCCTCAAGCGCTACTTCCCGCAGGCACAGGTGTGGATCAGCGACCCGAGCTGGGAAAACCACCGCGTGGTCTTCGAGCGCGCCGGCTTCGTCGTCAACACCTATCCGTACTACGACGCCGCCACCGGCGGCCTGAAGTTCGACGCCATGCTGGCCGAACTGGACAAGATCCCGGCCGGCAACGTCGTCCTGCTGCACGCCTGCTGCCACAACCCGACCGGCGTGGACCTGACGGAAGCCCAGTGGCGCGACGTCATCAAGGTCATCAAGGCACGCGGCCTGCTGCCGTTCGTCGACATGGCCTACCAGGGCTTCGGCGCCAACCTCGACGACGACGCCTTCGCCATCCGCGAACTGGTGCGCCAGGGTGTCCCCTGCCTCGTCGCCAATTCGTTCTCGAAGAACTTCTCGCTGTACGGCGAGCGCGTGGGCGGCCTCTCGGTGGTCTGCGACAACGCCGACCAGACCGGCCGCGTGCTGGGCCAGCTGACCGGCGCCGTGCGCGCCAACTACAGCAACCCGCCGACGCACGGCGCGCGCGTGGTGGCCAAGGTGCTGACCACGCCCGCACTGCGCAAGCTGTGGGAAGAAGAACTCGCCGGCATGGGCGGCCGCATCGCCCGCATGCGCCAGGCCATCTACCAGCAGCTTCAGGGCCACGTAAGCGGCGAGAAGCTCGAGCGCTATATCAAGCAGCGCGGCATGTTCACGTACACGGGGCTGACCGCCGAGCAGGCGGACAAGCTGCGCGAGGAACATGGCGTGTACCTGCTGCGCTCGGGGCGGATGTGCGTAGCCGGGTTGAATGAGCGGAATGTGGGGGTGGTGGCGAAGGCTATCGCTGGTGTGCTGGCGGGGTGATGCTTCGCTGATTCAGTCTCTGTATGTGTATATGACCCGCCGTTGTTGGCGGGTTTTTTTTTTCGTCGCCGATTTCAGGGAAAGGCTGAGTCCGGCTACGAGGAGTCTTTCGAGGAGTCGGCGTGAATGGCCACAAGCACTCGTATGACGGACCGTCGCGCATACCGTAACTGGCGGCTTATGGTTTGCGGCTCGCTCTCTTTTTTTGGGCGTAAATCAAGGCTCCGGTTTCGACCGGGATGAACGGCGCCTGAAAATGGTCGATCAGAAAATCAATGAATGTCCGGGCGCGTGCTGTCTGGTTTCGCTGGCTGGGATAGTAGACAAAGAGGTCGGCTGACGGGAGCAATGTGTCCGGCAACACCAGTCTTAATCGCCCACTCTGAACGTACTTCGCCAGATCCCACTCCGAACGGATCAATATCCCGTGGCCGTCGAGCGCCCATCGCAGCACGATATCCCCATCATTGCTTGAAAGCGCCCCTGTTACCTTCAGCGCTTCCGTGTGATCGCCCTGGATGTACCGCCAGACGCCGTAGGCGTCATCGTTCTGGCGATGAATGATGCAGCGGTGCCGAACGAGGTCCTCTACCCGCTCTGGTGTCCCGAACCGCTCAAGATACCTTGGCGACGCACAGAGGAAGCGACGGTTGCTCATGATGCGTCGGGCACTAAGCCGGCTGTCGGGAAGTTCGCCAAAACGGATCGCCATATCGAACCCGTTTTCAACCAGATCGATCGGCCGGTCAGTCACTTCGAACTGGATCTCCACCTTGGGATAGCGCTTTGCGAAGTCGGACACAAGCGGCGCGATGGTCGTGCGCCCGAAGCCGAGGGTCGCATTGACCCGTAACAGCCCATGAGGGTCGGACCTGGCCCCGGATATCTCCTCTTCCATCTGCCGGACCTGCCCGATGATCTGCGTCGCGTAACGCAGGTAGGTTTCGCCTTCCGGCGTCAGGCTCACACTCCGCGTCGTCCTGTTGACCAACCGCGCCCCCAGCCGCTGTTCGATCAGCCCCAGCCGTTTGGTCGCCGCCGGCGGGGTGAGGTCGAGCGCACGTGCCGCGCCTGACAGGCTTTTCAGCTTGGCCAGGAGGATGAAGAACTCGAAGTCGGAGGTCGAATCGGTCGTCACTTTGTTCACCAAAAGTAAAAAGTGAAATGAACGCAAGCGAATTCTAACCCCTCCTTTCGCATATACGCTTGTTTCCATTGCAGCCAGACACATGCAATACGTGCCCAAACTCAGGAGACAGTGCCATGAAAATCGTCGAAATCCGCGAAAAGACCATTCCGATCAGCTCCCCGATCCGGAATGCCTACATTGACTTCAGCAAGATGACGCTGAGTCTCGTCGCCGTGGTGACGGATGTCATCCGGGACGGAAAGCCGGTTGTCGGCTACGGCTTCAATTCCAACGGCCGCTACGGCCAGGGCAAGCTGATGCGCGAGCGTTTCATTCCGCGCATCCTCGAAGCCGATCCTGCCACGCTCGTCAACAATGCCGGCGACAACCTCGATCCGCACAAGATCTGGGCGACCATGTTCACGAACGAGAAGCCGGGCGGCCATGGCGAGCGCTCGGTCGCCATCGGCACCATCGACATGGCGATCTGGGATGCGGTGGCGAAGATCGAAGGCAAACCGCTGTTCCAGTTGCTGGCCGACCGCTATGGCAATGGCCAGCCCGACCGCAAGATCTTCGTGTACGCAGCGGGTGGATATTACTACCCCGGCCAGGATCACGAGAAGCTGAAAGACGAAATGCGCAGCTACATCGACCGTGGCTATACGGTCGTGAAGAAGAAGATCGGCGGCGCTTCACTCGATGAAGATCTGCGCCGCATCGACTCGATCCTGAGCGTACTCGGTGACGGGCAGAAACTTGCCGTCGATGCCAATGGCCGCTTCGACCTCGACACCGCGATCCAGTATGCAAAGGCGCTGTCCCAGTACGACCTGTTCTGGTACGAAGAACCCGGCGATCCGCTCGACTACGAATTGCAGGCAACGCTGCGCAACTACTACGACAAGCCGATGGCGACCGGAGAGGATCTCTTCTCCATGCAGGACGCCCGCAACCTGATCCGCTATGGCGGCATGCGTGCGGATCGGGACTGGCTGCAGTTCGACTGCGCATTGAGCTATGGCCTCGTCGAATACCTGCGCACGCTCGACATGCTGCATGAGCATGGCTGGTCGCCGAGCCGCTGCATTCCGCACGGGGGACACCAGATGTCGCTGAATATTGCGGCCGGGCTCGGTCTGGGCGGCAATGAATCTTATCCGGACCTGTTCCAGCCGTTCGGTGGATTCCCTGACGGCGTGAAGGTGGTAGACGGCTACATCACCATGCCCGATCTGCCGGGCATCGGATTCGAAGGAAAGGCCGATCTTTTCGCTGAAATGCAAAAGCTTTCCTCATAAGCCGTCGCCGGCAAAGCGCGCCGACGCGGGCGTCGGCGCAGCGTTCATAGAAATAGACAAAAGGAACGCAAGCGAAATCAGTCAGTGCTCGCCGCAGCGGGAGATCCCGCCGCGGGCGCTCGACCTGATTTCATTAAAAAAGGTGCGCATAGGAGACAGTCATGCGGGTTTCAAAGATCAGGAAATCTCTTTCCAAGCTCTACGTCCAGGTTCTGATAGGCATTATCGCCGGTGTCATCGTGGGCCACTTCTACCCAGACATCGGCGCTCAACTAAAACCGCTCGGCGACCTGTTCATCAAGCTGATCCGGATGCTGCTCGCCCCGATCATTTTCGCCTCCGTTGTTGTCGGCATTGCCCGCATGAGCGACCTTCATGAGGCTGGTCGGGTGGGCGTCAAGGCGGTCCTCTACTTCGAAGTCGCGTCGACGATCGCGCTGCTGGTTGGCCTCGTGGTCGCAAACATCGCCAGGCCCGGCAGTGGGATGAACATTGATCCCACGCACATCGACAGTTCAGCCATTGCCACCTACACCCGCGCGGCCGAGCAGCACGGAATGCTTGAATTCTTCATGAACATCGTTCCGAACAGTATTGTCGGGGCATTCGCGAATGGAGATATTCTGCCAATCATCTTCTTCTCGCTTCTGCTTGCAATCGCCCTCGCGAAGCTTGGTCCTCGCACGGCGCCGTTCGTCGACATACTGGACATGTTCCTTCACGGCATGTTTGGCGTAGTTCGGATCGTAATGTATGTCGCACCGATCGGCGCCTTTGGCGGCATGGCATTCACCATCGCCAAGTATGGGATTGGCACGCTGGCGTCGTTTGGCCAGTTGATGGGTTGCCTCTATCTGACCTGCGTCATCTTCGTGGTCGTTGTCCTTGGCATCGTGATGCGGATGTGCGGGCTGTCGCTATGGAAGTTTCTCCGCTACATCAGGGACGAAATCTTCATCACCCTCGGCACGGCTTCAACGGAAGCAGTACTCCCGCAAATGCTCATCAAGATGGAAAAGCTGGGGTGCTCGCGCCCAGTCGTCGGGATGGTCTTGCCCACGGGCTATACCTTCAATGCCGATGGAACCGCCATCTACCTGACCATGGCCGCGCTGTTCATTGCGCAAGCGATGAATATCCACCTGACGATCTGGGACCAGTTGCTGCTGCTCGGCGTGATGTTGCTGACGTCCAAGGGGTCTGCAGGTGTAGCCGGAGCCGGATTCGTGGCGTTGGCTGCCACGCTGGCTACCATGCACCAAATCCCTGTGTCCGGACTGGTGCTGTTGCTGGGGGTGGATCGCTTCCTCAACGAGGCTCGCGCAGTGACGAACCTGATCGGCAATGGGGTCGCGACCATTGTGGTGGCCCGATGGGAGGGTGCGCTCGATATGGACAAGGCGCGAGCCATGCTTGACCGGACTGCCGATACCGGCATTGATGCCCTTGAGGGCACCGGCCTGGAGCCGACAGTTGGGGGGACGCCCACAAAAGATTCCACTTTCCGCCCTCACTCCTATTAGTCATCCAGACAAAATATTCGCAAGCACTGCAGCCATGACCAAGAAAACTGAGACAACGAGCTTCCGCGAAGCCGCCCTCGACTATCACGAGTTTCCAACTCCCGGAAAGCTGGCGGTCGTCCCGACCAAGCAGATGATCAACCAGCGCGACCTCTCGCTGGCCTATTCCCCCGGAGTCGCGTTCGCGTGCGAGGAGATCGTTGAAAACCCGCTGAATGCTGCGCGCTTCACCGCGCGCAGCAATCTTGTCGGCGTCGTCACGAATGGCACCGCCGTACTCGGCCTTGGGAACATCGGGCCGCTCGCCTCGAAGCCGGTCATGGAGGGCAAGGCCGTTCTGTTCAAGAAGTTCGCAGGTATCGACGTATTCGATATCGAGTTGAACGAATCCGATCCGCACAGGCTGGTGGATGTCATCGCTGCGCTGGAGCCGACCTTCGGCGGCATCAACCTTGAAGACATCAAGGCGCCGGACTGCTTTATCGTCGAACGCGAATGTCGCAAGCGCATGAAGATTCCGGTCTTCCACGACGACCAGCACGGCACGGCGATCGTTGTCGCTGCGGCGATCACCAACGGTCTTAAGGTGGTCGGCAAGGATATCGGGAAGGTCAAGCTGGTCGCCTCCGGCGCGGGCGCGGCGGCGCTCGCCTGTCTGGATCTGCTGGCCGACATTGGCGTGCCGCTCGAAAACATCACCGTCACCGACCTGGCCGGCGTGGTCTACAAGGGGCGGGTTGAACTGATGGACCCCGACAAGGAGAGATTTGCGCGGGACACGTCTGCCAGAAGCCTTGCGGAGGCGATCCAGGATGCCGACATTTTCCTCGGCCTGTCGGCGGGTGGAGTACTCAAGGTTGAAATGGTGAAGGAGATGGCTGCGAAGCCGTTGATTCTCGCGCTGGCCAATCCGACGCCGGAAATCCTGCCGGAACTCGCCCTGGAAGTCCGTCCGGATGCAATCCTCGCTACTGGGCGTGCCGACTTCCCGAACCAGGTGAACAACGTGCTGGTGTTTCCGTTCCTGTTCCGCGGCGCGCTGGATGCGGGTGCGACGACAGTGACGCGGGAGATGGAAATCGCGGCGGTCAATGCGCTTGCCGAGCTTGCGCGCCAGGAGCAGAGCGATATCGTCGCGACGGCTTACGGCATCAAGGACCTGTCGTTCGGGCCGGATTACCTGATTCCAAAGCCGTTCGACCCGCGCCTGATCGTCAAGCTCGCGCCGGCCGTGGCGAAAGCCGCGATGGATTCAGGCGTCGCCGAACGTCCGATTGAGGACATGGAAGCCTACGAACAGCATCTGCAGCAGTTCGTCTATCAGAGCGGTACGACCATGAAGCCGATCTTCCAGTTGGCGCGTGGCGTCGAGCCGGAGAAAAAGCGAATTGTGTTCGCGGAAGGCGAAGAAGAGCGCGTACTTCGCGCGGTGCAAGTCATCGTCGACGAAAAGCTGGCGAAGCCGATTCTGATCGGCCGTCCGGCAGTGATCAAGCAGCGCATTGCGCGGTACGGCCTGCGTCTGGCTGCTGCGCAGGACTACACGGTTGTAGACACCGACAATGACGAGCGTTACCGGGATTTCTGGCAGGAATACCACAAGATGATGTCCCGCAAAGGCATCACAGCCCAGATGGCGAAGCTCGAAATGCGCCGCCGCACCACGCTGATCGGCGCGATGCTGGTGAAACTCGGTGAGGCGGACGGCATGATCTGCGGCATGGTGAGCACAACGCATCGGCATCTGCACTTTATCGACCAGGTGATTGGCAAGAAGCAAGGCTGCAATGTCTACGCGGCGATGAATGCGCTGGTGCTGCCGGGTCGGCAGATTTTCCTCGTAGACACGCACGTGAACGTCGATCCGACAGCCGAAGAACTCGCGGAAATCACGATCATGGCCGCCGACGAGGTGCTGCGCTTCGGCATCGAGCCGAAGATCGCGCTGGTATCTCATTCGAATTTCGGCACGAGCAACGCGCCGTCGGCGCAGAAGATGCGGGATGTGCTGGCGCTCCTGCGCCAACGCGCACCACACTTGCAGGTAGACGGAGAAATGCATGGTGGTCTTGCGCTCGACCACAAGCTGCGCCGCGAGGTGATGCCGGATTCGACACTCGAAGGTGATGCGAACCTGCTCGTGTTGCCGAACATCGACGCGGCCAACACCTCGTACAACCTGCTGAAGTCGGCTGTGGGCAACAACGTCGCAATTGGCTCGATCCTGCTGGGCGCGGCGCAGCCGGTGCATGTGTTGCCTCCATCCGCGACGGTGCGACGGATCGTCAATATGACGGCGCTTCTGGTGGCGGATGTGATCGCACACAAGTAGCCGCAGCGTTCAAGCGCCAGGACTGCGTTATGCACGGCTTCTGCCGATTCACGAGTTGGCAGAAAGAAAATGCGCGACGAACGGCGCTCTGTTATCGAGGCACGACGGTCTGGTCTAAGCGCAACTTCGGACCTTCGGGAAAAGGCTGTGAAGGACGGCAACGGGTCGGACAGCGACCCTTGAGCTGCGCATACAGTAGATCTTCCTCCAACCGGAAGGAGATCGTCATGAAAACACAGACTGGCCGCGCCGGGATCCGCGTGCCGTGGAACAAGGGCAAGCTTACTGGGCAGAAGCCACCGCGATCCGTACCGGGTTGCAGATGACGTCGAACATCCGCGAGCTTGCCTTGTTCAATCTCGCGATTGACAGCAAACTGCGGGCTTGCGACCTGACAAGACTGCTAGTTCAAGACGTCTGTCAAGGCAGCCACGTAGGATCAAGAGCGGTGGTCATGCAACAGAAGACGCAGCGCCCGGTGCGGTTCGAGATCACGGAGCAAACTCGTCAGAGCGTCGAGGCCTGGATAGAGGCACGAGGACTGAGGGCGTGAAGATCGACGCCTCGTACGCAGCGAGCGGACGGGCGCACCCAAGTGCCTTTCGTGACACTTGAAATTGTGCGAGTCCGTTACTAATTTATTTTCGCTCAGGCAGTCGCGACGTCGCGCTGCGTGTTTCTGTTTGTTTGCCAGCAGCCAGGCAGGTGAATAGGAGCGCGTTATGCCCCTCGCCTTCTCGCTGCATCGAAGGAGGATACGACCATGAGTGACGCATTCTTCGGAACCGACCTTTTCAGTGACCTTGATCGCCTGCAAAGGCAGATGGCTGCTCTGTTCGGCGGCTTCCCTTCGAGCCTCCGCTCCGGACGCTTCGGTGCCTTTCCAGCTATCAACATCGGTGCTACGGACGACTCCATTGAGATCGTCGCGTTTGCGCCAGGAGTGAGGCAGGAAGATCTTGAAGTCTCGATCGACAAGGGTCTGCTGACGGTCAGCGGCGAACGGCAATCCGCCTGTCCGACCGATACGCCGGAGGCCCGCCTGTATGCCCAAGAGCGATTCGTCGGCACCTTTCGTCGAGTGATCGAGCTACCGCAGGGCGCCGATCCCGAGAATGTGCAGGCGCACTATGCCAACGGCTGCCTGTTGATTCGCGTTGGCAAGCGCGAAGCCTCGAAGCCGCGCCCGATCACCATCCAGTAATGCCAGGGAGACTGCCATGACCGATACGACCCAAGTCGTCCAACGTGAACGGAATGCCGTGGCGCAACGCAAGGAGGACAATGCGGCCCCAACCGTCACGCTGCTGCCAGCGGTAGACATCGTCGAGGACAGCAGCGGCGTCACCCTCTGGGCGGATCTGCCGGGCGTGACACGCGACCAGCTGCAGGTCAGCGTCCACGACGGCAACCTCCATATCGAGGCGGAAGCAGTCGTGCCGACACCACCCGGACTCCGCGTGCAGCACGCGGAAATCCGCCAGCCGCATTTCGCCCGCGCCTTCTCGTTGAGTCAGGACCTGGATTCGGCGCAGATCGGCGCGCAGTTGCAGGATGGCGTGCTGAAACTGACCATCCCGCGCCGCGAGGAAGCCCGTCCTCGCCGCATCGCCATCAACGTGACATAGAAGCAAGGTAACGCCGCCCACCAGGGGGTGACCGCGTCATGCGCCGTGCTCCGGCATGGCGCATGGCGGCCTTCGCCTGGACGATTGCCATCAAGCATGGGAGCGCAAGGCCTTTATGCGCAGCATTCCCTTGCCGGATGGACTGGATCTGGACAACATTGACGCGCGGTTCACGCAAGGCGAGCTCACCCTGCGCTTTCCGAAAGCAGGCACACCTTCGCCGTCCGTCCGGAAGATCGACATCGAATGATGGAGTCCGGCACGATCATCGCGCAAAGGAGATGATTCATGGAGTTCGATTCCGACTGGATCACGCTGGGCAAGCATCGCGTGCGTCTCCGGTGCGTGCGTGGCTTCCCGACCGAAAAGACGCGCAGCGTGGCGGAACTTGCACGGGTCGCCATCGAGCACAACCTGAGCGCTGCGGCGCGCTTGGTCGAGGTCGCGGCGGACGGGGGAAATGCCTATACGATCAGCATCGGCACAACGTTCCCGAAAGATAAGAATGCGGCGCCGCATCTCGAGGTGGCATTGGCCACCCTGCTTGGCCTGAAGCCGGACCAGATCAGCATGGACGTCACGGTGGTCAGCCAGGCTGATGTGGACCTGCATTTCGGTGTGTACGAGCGGATGCTGGCGGAGAAACTCGGTATCGTCCCACCGATACAGTGATGCACCTCAGCTTCAGTGCGACACCGAAAGCAACGCCTTTGCCTTCTTGCTGGAGCGGTGAAAAGCATGCCAACTGAGCTGGTCATTCCTTCGATTGCGCGGCTCGGCCATTCGGCCGAGGTACTGCCCGCGGGCAGTCATAGTTGGCGACCGCTTCACCGAGTTATCTGACGTTGGCGCTATCAAGGCGTGACCGGCGGCAACGGGTCGACTTGAGAACTTTTTTGGGGACGGCCGGGAATCAACGACCTTTGCCTATGCCTCTGGAGGCGTTCCAAGACTTGCGAAGTCTGATGCTTGATATCCGCGCATGAGGCAATGTTTGCGGGTACATCGGTACGCGAACTGCTTCCGCCGGACAGGCCGGCAAGCCACCGGCCACCACCCCTCGTTAGTGGGGGAGAGCGGGGTTGGCGCCCTTGCTACATTACCTGCCACCCGCAACAAGTTGCACAAGCCAAACCAATAAGAACTCACAATAAATTCTCAGGGAAAACATGCGGGTATCTGTATGTGTAGTCGCCGCCAGCGTCAGCCTGGCGGGCGGATGCGCGTCCATCGTGAATGGCACGACGCAGGTGGTCTCGGTCGAAGCGCATCAGAACGAACAGCGCGTCGAAGGCGCGCGCTGCGAGATGGTGAACAGCAAGGGCACCTATCACGTATCCACGCCGGGCACGGCAATTATCAACCGGGCCTACGGCGACCTGTCCGTCAGGTGCGACAAGGATGGCCTGCCAACCGGCAGCGCGACGGTGTCGTCCGCGACAAAGGGCATGGTCTTTGGCAATGCGCTGTTTGGGGGGCTGATCGGCGTCGCGGTCGATACGACGTCCGGCGCGGCATACGACTATCCCGAACTGATTCGCGTCGCAATGGGAGAGAGCCTGGTGATAAACGGCCGCGACGGCACGACCGAACCCGACCCTGCGGTGTCAACGCGCGCCGCCGCGCCTTCTGTGCCGGCACCCGCTGGTGTGGGCGCCACGACGGTGTCATCCCTGGCACCAGGCGGTGGCGCGGCGACGTGGCCTGCATCCGCAAGTTCGCAAAAGCCCGCGTCGATGGAAGACCTTCGCTACCTGTTGCCATCGCGCTGAGGCGGTTGCAGCTTTACAACCAACCGCTCCGGTGCGACGCCGGACCGAAGCCGATCTGGAACCGCGGTGCCGGATAATTACCCGACTGTCGGGACTGCGGATCGGGTCGACATGTAGAGACGCAGCGTTCCGCCTGAATCCGGAGATTGCCAAGGGAGGATTGACATGCCTGACGACATTGCGGCACGCCAGGACAGCATCGCACAGCGAAAATCGGTGCTGGATCCGGTCGATCGCGTGTCTGAGATGTGCTTCGGCCTGTATATGGCGCTCACCTTTGTCGGCGCCGTCTCCTCCACAACGGCCGGGCCGGATGCGGCCCAGACCATGCTGCGCGCAGCACTCGGCTGCAATCTCGCCTGGGGGCTGGTGGACGCCATCATGTTTCTCGTGCGTACCCTGGCGAATCGGGGCATGCGCCTGAAGCTCGCCCTTGCCGTGAAGCAAGCCCCGGATCCAGCCGGAGGAATCGGTGCCGTGCGCGATGCATTGCCCGCCACCGTGAACACCCTGGTCACGGATACCGATCTCGAACCCCTCCGGTCACGTCTCGCTGCCGCAACAACCCTCCCCAACGCCCCACGTCTGCATTTCGGGGATTTCATGGGGGCGCTGCGCATCTTCTTCATCGTCGTACTGTCGACCTTTCCGGTCGCACTTCCCTTCGTGCTCCTGGACGACCTGCGCCTGGCCCTGCTTGTCTCCCGGCTGCTGACGCTGGCCATGCTGTTTGGCGGCGGGATGGCATTGGGACACTTCGCCGGCTTTAGCGCCTGGCGTGCCGGCCTGGCCATGACGGCGCTCGGGATCGCCCTCACCATCGCCATCGTCGCATTGGGGGGGTGATATGCGTGCGCGCCTTGCCGCAGTTGGCGTCTGGTTTGCAACCGGCCTGGCGCAAGGGCAGGAAGCCGCCGGCACCGGGCCGGGCGTTGCCTCGGACGCGCAGGCCGCTGCCTGGAGCTTCACGGCGTCGGGATACTGGAATATGCCGCGACAGGAAGGCAGCTATGCGTCCGGCATCTTTGGCGCCGATTACGCAAAGCTTCATCTGGAAGCGAGAGTCAACTACGAGGCGCTGCACGCCCGATCCGCTTTTGTCGGCTGGTCATTCTCCGGGGGCGAGTCAATCAGGTTCAAGGCCACGCCAATCGTTGGCTTCGTGGCCGGCAGCACCCATGGCCCGATTGCCGGGCTGGAGGCGAGCGTCGCTGCCGGCAAGTTCGACTACTACATTGAAGCCGAGTATCTGACGGGATCGGGCAATTCGCCAGCCTACACATACGCCTGGAGCGAACTGGCCTACCGGCCCGTTGAATGGCTTCGGCTGGGCCTTGCCATGCAACGCACCCGAATCTATGGCGGAGACCGCGAGTTTCAACGCGGCGGCCTGGTGCAGTTGACGTTCGGCAAGTTCACCGGGGGCGTCTACTGGTTCAACCCGGCGTCCTCGCAGCAGGTTGTGCTCGCTTCGCTTGCTGTCTCCTTCTAGGCCCGTTATTCCCTTGGGCAGACGGCCACGTTCAGCCTCCTTGTATCAGTTTCGGATGCTGGCGCACTGGCAGTGCTACCGAATCAGATGCCGAGACCGCCAAGCGATTTGCCACCGTCCACAAACAAGGTTTGGCCCGTGACGAAGCGAATCTCCCGGGAAGCGAAGAACGCGATGGCGTTTGCGATGTCTTCCGGCGATGCGGGAGCCTTGGCCGGTTCGAGCGCTACGGCAGCGGCGTATTGCTCGGGCGGCATGGTGCGGGTCATCGGCGTATCCGTGAATCCCGGGGCAATCGAATTGACGGCAATTTTCCTGTTGCGCAGTTCCATCGCCATGGCACGGGTGAGTCCGATGACTCCGGCTTTCGAAGCGACATAGTCGGGGAAGCCAAGTCCGCCGAGCGCGCCGCGTGAGGATACGGTAACGATACGGCCGCCGTCGCGCATCCGTCTTGCGCCCTCCTGGGCGGGAATGAACACGCCAATCAGGTTCACTTCCAGCGTGTGACGGAAGTCCTCGTCAGTTACCTGGTCGAAGCTGCGCGGCTGGTAGACACCTGCCGCACAGACAACCACGTCGACACGACCCTCGGTATCCATCGCTCGTGCAATCCCGGCACGGTCAGTGACATCCAGTACGTAGCCCCCAACGTCCAGTTGCTCCGACCGGAGCGTTGACACCGTGTCGTTCACCGCTGTCTCGTTCCGATCGATGACGACGACACGAAACCCGTCTCGTGCGAGCCGTGCCACCGTGGCGTGGCCAATGCCGGACGCACCTCCGGTGACAAACGCGACCTCTCGGGTCGAACTCGGAGTATTCAGTTCACTCATGGCGCTCTCTTCGTCTGGTTGGTGTGACTATCGAAAAAGAAGCCCGGCGGACTGCAAGTACCGTACGCCGGGCGCAAACGCCTGCGGGCAGCACGCGCCGCAGGCACGGTAGTCAGAAGATGTGATTCATGCCGAGACTGACCGCGGAACTCCCTGCCGCCGCGTTGCCAACGTCATTGGCGTTCCAGACGCGGTAGAAGCCTGACGTTGCCGTGTTGGGGGCGTGATTCCAGATGTGCGCATAGGAGGTATACAGACTGGTGCGCTTTGACAGCCTGTGTACGTATCCGATGCCGAGTTGATGGGCATCATTGTTGGCCTCGGTCCGATCGTTCTTGTAGATGTATGAGGTATAGATGCGTCCTGCGGCACCAACGGGAATCTGCGCACCGATCAGGTAGTCCTCGGACTTGTAGTTCGGCGTGCCGGGTACGATCGCGCCCCTGTTGATCACGAAGTTCGCATAACCGACAAACGGACCGAAATCGTATTTGGCGCCGGTGAAGACTTCACGTGCGTTCTTGCCAGGGCCGTTCGCGTCCTGCGCATCTGCGTAGGCAATCCGGCCCGAAAACCGTTCGTTGGAATACCCCAGCGCAGCGCCATACTGGGCATTCGTCGCGGCGCTTCCCGCCGCCTCGCCAAAGGCATAGGACAACTCGCCTTCCAGCCCGCCAAGGTTGCCCGGCAGGTTGTACTTGATGCCGTTATCCATCCGGTTGGACCCGCCCCGGCCGCCCGCGGAGATCAAGTTGGCCGACGTGCCGGCCAGGCCTGTCACAAACGGATCGTATTCAGCTTGTGCCAGGGCCAACGTCGTGTACTGGCGGCCCAGCGTCAGACGACCGGCATTGCTGTCGAGACCGACATAAGCCTGTCGACCGAACAGCAAACCACCTTGCCCGGACGCCCCGGTATCCATGAGCACACCGCCCTCGAGGGTGAAGAAGGCCGCCGCGCCTCCACCAAGATCCTCTCGCCCCCGCATGCCGATGCGCGACCCCGACATCATGCCGCTGGTCGCCTTTGTGACAGACCCTGCTGCCGCGCCACTTTCGTGGACGATCCCCATGTCGGCAACGCCGTAGAGCGTGACGCTGGAAGCCTGACCCCACGCCATGCCGACACTGCCGCCGGCAACAAGGACTGCGATGACTCGTTTCATGTGTTGTTCCTGGAATCGCAATCCGTGGGCATCCACGGAGCGGAAAAATAAAAGATGTAGAAATATATAAATTCAAGCGATGGCTGCAAGATTGCCTGCCGGATCCCACGGGGGCCGGGTCAGCCAGCCTGCGTCCCGGGGATCAGTCGGCCTGGAAACCGTTCGTTCGTCCGCTTGCTGTCGCCGTCCCCGCAGCGGCAGCAGCGGGGAACGCCATCAGAACACTCCGTCTGGTGGACAAGTACACGCCAATCTCCTCAAGACCTCTCGCGAACCGTTTCATATATGGAACGTTGTTTCTTGTTTGAAGTTGATGAAATTATAAATTTTTATTTATTGGATAAAAGATGGCGTTTACCCTGAGGTCTCATCGAGACTGGCGGATCTCATCCTCGGCTAGTGCAAAATTTCGTCGTTACCGCTAAATTTATGAATCTTTGAAGGAGCCATAGCCATCACGTGGGCGCGACGGGCTGGAGAGCGGACTGCTCCCACCTGCCGCGTCCGCGTGAACTGATCACCATGCGGACTTCCGATCTACCTACCCGGCGCCAGAACGCCCAGGCGGCGCCCAGTCAGACAATTTCCGAAAAGGCCTATCAACTTCTGCGCGCGGACATCATCGCGGGCGGTCTCGCGCCAGGTGAAAAGCTCCGCCTGCAGACCTTGCAGGAACGCTACGAACTTGGCCTCAGCCCGATCCGCGAGGCGCTGATGCTGCTGTGTGGCGACGGGCTGGTAACCAATGAGGGGCAGCGAGGCTTCAGTGTGTCGAAGCTCTCGAAGAGCGATCTCGTCGACCTCATGCACGCGCGCACCTCTGTCGAGTCGTTGCTCCTGGCGGACGCCATCGAGCATGGTGACGACGATTGGGGGGCCAACATCATGGCCGCCTACTACAGGCTGACCAAGGCTCGACTGCCGACCGACGCGTCCGACCGGGTGGCTGTGGAACTGTGGGAAACGGCTCACCGGCGATTTCACTTCGCGCTGATCGCGGCCGCCCGGTCGAAATGGCTGTTACGTATCGACGAGCAACTGGTCGATCATTCGGAGCGGTATCGCCGGATTCGCCTTGCGTATCCCCAATCGAGCAAGGAACTGGCCGACGATGTCCTGAAAGAACATCTGGATCTCATGGAAGCCGTGCTGGCACGCGATACCGACAAGGCGTCGCAGCTCCTGCGGCAACACCTCATGGAAACCGCCGAGGTACTGAGCAAGCGTTTCGCCGACTAGCCAGGGCCAAGGGGCACGGAGGCCCCGTTGCCTGCCCCTGCCGGTCATTCCTGCGGGACGATGCCGGCGTGCGCGAGGCTCGCGAGACGCCTGTACCACGGATGGTTCCCGGCCGCGAGATCGGTGTGCGTCTGGAAATGGTCGGCATCCGGATCGACGAACGAAGCGATCGGGCCGGGCTGAAGCGCAAGCAGACTGCCAAGCCGTTGGTTCGAGAGCCTGACACGCAGGCTGTCATGACCGCCCCAGCTCAGCACCATCGGAACGCGGTTGCCGCGTGCCCAACACAGCGGACTCATTTGGGCGTCGTCCGTGTCGGGTCCGAGCACCATCTCGTAGACGCGCGATTCCAGTGACGCCGGCGCAGGCTCCGGGTGGTGCAGGTCGAATATGCCGCTGATCGGCATGCACCCCGCGATCATATCGGCGGCGACGCCGGCGCGCGCCAGGTCGTCGGGACGCAGCGCCAGCAGCGCGGCGAGATGTCCGCCGGCCGAATGACCGGCAAGCACCACGCGGCGCGCCGCTCCCGCCCACGAGGGCAGCAAGGCCGGCAGTCTCGCCAGCAGTGCCACGCCGTCGTCGAACGCCGCCGGCAACGGCGCGGCTGGCGCCAGGCGGTAGCCCGGCGTCACCAGCACGCACCCGGCCGCAACCACGTGCCGCGCCATGAAAGCGGCGTACTCCTTGTAGCCGTTGGTCCACCCTCCGCCATGAAAGAACAGGACGACGGGCGCATCGGGAGCAACGTTGTTCGCCGCGTACACGTCGAAACACTGGTGCGGATCCGATCCATAGGCCAGGTTTTTTGCGACGCGCAGTCCGGCGCCTGCGTCCTTCGCCCAGGCGAGCACGCATTCTTCATAGGCCTGCGCTGCGGCGCTCGGCAACGGCATCTGCGGATCTAATAGCGATTTCATCATTCGTCAGGGAAAACACCGAGAAGGCGCGGCGGCTCGGGCGCTGCCGCGCGGCTTCCGTGTATTTTGGCACAAAATTTATAAATACATGTCACGTTTGTGTTGACACCGTGATTTTATGAACTTAACTTGTACTCCGTGGAGGCACCGGACCCGCTACCGCCGCTTCCGCGACCAGAGGGAAGAAGGGGAAGAAGGACAAGAAGGACACGAGGAGACGCATGACAACTTTGATTACGGGCGCCGGCCTGATCGGGCGCCTGACGGCGGAACAGTTGCGCGAGCAGGGCATGACCGTCGTGCTCGCCGACATCCGCGCAGACGTCGAGCCGAGGGATCCCGGCACAAACCAGCGCGTCCGTGCATTGGACGTCACACAATGCGACGTGACCGATCTCGCGCGCCTGACCGAACTCGTCGAGACGTATCACGTCACGTCGATCATCCACACTGCAGCGTTGCTCTCGGGTGCGATCCGGCGCGATCCGCTTGCCGGCGTGCACGTCAACACGATCGGGACCGCAAACGTGCTCGAAGTGGCGCGCCGCCATGCGCTCGGGCGCGTGGTGCTGGCCAGTTCGACGACAGTGGCCTATTCGGCCTTCGCCACGCTGCCGGCCGAGCCCATCGCCGAAGACTATGCCAGCCACAGCGTGAGCGAGGCGCCCGCGAGCATCTACGCGGCGACGAAAGTCGCGAGCGAGCACCTGGCACTCGCCTACGCGAGCTTGTATGGCGTCGACGCGATCGTGCTGCGTTATGGCGCGGTGCTTGGCGCCGGGCCGGAGGCTGCCACCAGCGTGCCGGGACGGTTGCTCGGCCAACTGCTGGAGGCCGGGCGTACCGGCAAGCCTGCCAGGCTCGATGATCCCGTGCTGCTATGGAGTGGGCGCGAGGAATTTGTCGATGCGCGCGACTGTGCACGCGCCAACATCGCCGCCTTGCAGGCGGGGACGCCGGGTCAGCGTGTATTCAATGTAGCCACCGGTGACTGGTTCACCGTGGACGAATTCGTCGACGTGGTGCGTACGCGGTATCCGGCCTTGCGCGTCGAGACCATGCACTTGCCGCAAGGGGGCTTCGCGGCGTTCCCCCATCGGCGCCCGGCGCCCTCCGACGTGCGGGCCGCACGCGACTGCCTCGGCTTTGCCACGCAGTATTCGTTGGCCGATTCCGTCGCGCATTTCGCTGCGAGCGCGGCGCAGCGCGATCCGGCCGGAGGGAATTGAACCATGGCACGTGTCATTCCCGTTGGCCTGCCCAGCCTCGGCCAACCATTTTCGTGGGCCACCGAGGCGAACGGCACGGTGTTTACGGCGCACGGTCCGGTGCGGCCAGACGGCTCCATTGAAACCGGCAGCATCGACGCACAGGCGCGTCTCACCTTCGAGAACCTGCGTCTCGCCCTGGCGTCGGCGGGGCTCGGCATCGCCGACGTCGCCCAGGTGCTGATCTACCTGACCGAGGTGGAGGATGTCCGCGCCGTCGACGACGTCTACCGCCACTACTTCGCTTCACCGTATCCGAATCGCTCGACCGTCGTCGTCAAGGCGCTGGTCGTGCCTGGCATGCGAATCGAAATCGTCGCCTACGCGGCTCGGGACTAGCTAACACTATTCAGAAGGACACACACGTCATGACGCAATTGGAAACGGGCAGCCTGCCCCTGCAGGCCGCCAGCGCGGGCGACGTCGAGCGCGACACGATCCGCCACATCACCTGGCGGCTCGTGCCGCTGATCTTCGTCGCCTGGTTCGTCAACTACCTCGACCGCGCCAATATCGGCTTCGCCGCGTTGCAGATGAACCAGGAACTCGGCATGGGGCCCGAGATGTTCGGCTTCGCGGCCGGCATTTTCTACCTCGGGTACATCGGCTTCGAGGTACCAAGCAACATGCTGATGCATCGCTTCGGCGCGCGGGTCTGGCTCGCGCGCATCATGGTCACGTGGGGCATCGTCTCGGCGGCTACGGCCTTCGTGCAGACGCCGCAGCAACTCTATGCCGCTCGCCTGCTGCTGGGCGTGGTGGAGGCCGGGTTCTTCCCGTCGGTCCTGTACTACCTGTCGACCTGGTTCCCGAAGCAGCACCTCGGACGGGCCATCAGTCGCGTCTATTCGGCGAATATCGTTTCCCTCATTGTGGGCGCGCCGCTGTCGGCCTTGCTCATCACCCGGTTTCATGAAACGGGGGGATTCACGGGGTGGCGCTGGATGATGGTACTCGAAGGCTTGCCCGCGGTTCTGCTTGGGGTGATCGCATGGTTCGTTCTTGTTGACCGCCCCTCCGACGCAAAATGGCTCACGCCTGAGCAGCGCGAGTGGCTGGTCACCGCGCTGGCGCATGACCAGGCCTCTGCAGCGGAGCACGGCGCGGGAACCTTTCGCCAGGCCATGCTCGCGCCAATGGTGTGGGCAATGGGCCTCCTCTACTTCTGCATCGGCATCGGCTTCTTCGGCGTGTCGACGTGGCTTCCGCAGGTGGTCCGGCAGATGAGCGATCTGACGATCGTCGAGATTGGCTTTGTGAGCGCGATTCCATTCGTGGTCGGTGCGGCTGCCATGCTGGCGAATGCGCGGCATTCCGACAAGAGCATGGAGCGCCGTTGGCACCTTGCAGGCGCGCTCCTGGTAGGCGCGGCCGGGCTGCTGGCAAGCGGCTGGACATCGGGCATGCCGCTGTTGTCCTTTGCCTGTATCTGTGTGGCTGCCGCCGGCATCGTCGGCTCCCTGAGCGTGTTCTGGACGATCCCCCCGACCTTCCTTTCCGGGGCGGGAGCGGCGAGCGGCATTGCGCTCATCAACGCAATCAGCGGCTTTGCGGGATTCTTCGCGCCGTGGCTGGTTGGCATTGCGCGCAGCCGTTCAAGCGATTTCACGCTGGCGCTCTACTGCCTCGCAGCCAGTGCCGCACTGGCTGCCATACTCGCCGCAGTACTGCCATATGGTCGGACAGGCACTGCGACCTCCAGGCTGTCATAAGGGCGCGAGCGCGCTGGCGCCAGAGACAGCAACGGTGTTCGGTGGTGGCCAGGCAGCAATGATAGGATCACGCCATTCCCCACCCCCGCCCGCTCCCGAGTTGCGCCCCCCGACGTCTCCTGCCTCCATAGCATCCCCGGCGTCCCCCGCTGCGCCGGCTCCCGCCCTGCCTCGCGCAAGGGAAGAACGGCCATGATCGAATCCGTCGCCAGGTCGAAGCTGCTGCCGCCGCGCGCGCCGCGGCGGGTCGTTGCGCGCGATGCGCTGCTGGCCCGCCTGACCGCCGTGCGCGGGCAGCGCTGCGTGGTGGTGCGCGGGCCGGCGGGGATCGGCAAGACCAGCCTCCTGGCGGCGTGGCGGCAGGCGCTGCTGTCGCTAAGCCATGACGTGGCGTGGCTGTCGCTGTCGGCCGAGGACGACGAGCCGGGGCGCTTCTTCGAATGCCTGCTGGCCGCGCTCGGCGATGTCGATCCCGCCATGGTGCGCGACGCCGCCCTCCTGGTCGGCCTCGATACGGACGCCTCGGCGATCGAACACTGGGTCGTCACGCTGGTCCAGGCCATCGCCGGCCGCCCGCGCGACCTCACGCTCGTGCTGGACGACGCCCACTGCCTGCACGACTCCCGCATCCACCAGGCGCTGCAATGGATGGTGGACTACGCGCCGCCGCAGCTGCACCTGGCCATCGGCACCCGTGCCGCGCTGCCGGGACTGCGCGGGCCCGGCGCCATCGTCGAGTTCGGCATGGACGACCTGCGCTTCACGCCCGAGGAGTCGGAGCGCTTCCTGCGGGAACGCCTGCCCGGGATCGGCCGCCAGGAAGTGTGCGCCATCCAAGAGCTGACCGATGGCTGGGCAGCGGGCCTCCAACTGCTTGCCATCGACTTCCGGAAGCGGCGCAAGAGCGCCGCGTCTACGGTTCGCCTCGCCGGCCAGTTGCGCGACGCCCATGGCTTTTCCGCCTGGTTCGAGCAGGAGGTGCTGGCCAACCTGCCGCCCGACGACCTGGCGTTGCTGACGCGGCTGGCCATCTGCGGCCAGTATTGCGCCCCGCTCGCCGCCGCGCTGATGGACGAGCCGCGCGGCGGCGCGCGCATGGCCGCCCGGCTCTCGGCGCTCGACAGCCGCAACCCGTTCGTCGCGCGGGTAGGCGACCTCGGCCACGAGACCTGGTACCGGCTGCACCCGCTGCTGCGCGAGATCCTGCTGGCCCGCTTTGCCGGCCTTCCTGCCGGCGCGCAACGGGCAGTCCATGCCGCCGCGTGGCGCTGGTTCGAGGGCCGCGGCCATCCCTACGACGCGGTGCGCCACGCGATCCGCGCCGGCGAGCCGGAAGCGGCGGCCGACGTCGTCGAGGACCACGTCAGCGAACTGCTGTCGCGCGGGGAACTGGGCCAGCTCGCAAGCCTCGTCCGCGAACTGCCGCCCGAGCTGGTGCGCTCGCGCCTCGTGCTGTGCCTGGGGGTCGGCTACACGCAGCTCTACGCGCGCGATCTCGAACCCGTGCGCGAAGGCATCGCCTATATGGAAGCCACCTGGGGACCGTCGCTGAGCGCGCGCGGGCGCTATGGCCTGACGCTGCTGCGCGGCGCGCTGGGCCTGCAGGAAGACGACTCCGACGCCGTCCGCCGGATCATGCCGGAACTGCTGGCGCTGCCGGACGACGTGCGGGACTTCTCGGTGCTGGGCAGTGCCAACGTGCTGTCGTGGATGTACATGCAGTACGGCGAGTACGGGCAGGCGAGAGCGCTGCTCGACGAAGCCGCCCGGCGCGGCGGCGCCTCGCGCGCCGGCCTGCTCGGGCGCTGCTTCGCCGGCGTGGCGATGGCAATGGACGGCCCCATCCCGCAAGCCGAGCGTATCTACCGCGAGGTGCTGGAGGAGGCCGAGCGCCACGGTCGCGCCTTCTCCGCCATCGCCTGCAACGCGGCCGGCCTGCTGGCCCACGCGCTGTACGAGGCCAATGATTGCGAGGCCGTCTGCCGCCTGCTGCACGACCGCATCGACGTGCTCGAACGCGTGGCCCCGCCCGACACCGTGCTGCGCGCCATGGTCGTGCTGGCCGACGCGCACCGCCTCGCGGGCCGCCGCCTGGAAGCCGACGACTGCCTCGACCGCCTGCACGACCAGGCCGTCGCGCGCGGGCTCGACCGCGTACTCGCCCACGCGCTCGACCTGCGCCTGCGCTGGCACCTGGCGCAGGGCGAGGTCGACATGGCGCAAGCGGTGCTGTTGCGGCTGGAGAGCGTGGGCGAGCGGCACGCCGGCGCGAGCGCGGGGACGGCGTGGGAGACCTGGCATGTCGCTCGGTGCGCCCGCGTCGCCATGAGCCTGCACTGGAACGACTTCGGCACCGCGCGCGAACTGCTGCCGCCGCTGATCGCAGGCGCGCGGGCCGCCGGCCGCAAGCAGCGCGTGGCGGGCCTGGGCCTGCAACTGGCCATCGCCGAACGCGGACTCGGCCATGCCGGCGCGGCGCGGGACGCCGCGCTCGACGCGCTGCGCCTGGCCCACGAGGCGGGCCTCGTGCGCAGCCTGCTGAACATGTCGCCGCAGGTGCCGGCGCTGCTCGACGAACTATTGGCCGAGCCGCCGGCGGACGCGGTGCTGGCGTTCTACCTGCGCCGCCTGCGCGCCGCGGCGGATGCGGCACCCGCGCAACCGGCGCAGGACGCCGCCGCCCGCGCCACCGCGCCTGGCCTGCCCGATGGCCTGCTCAACGAACGCGAGCGGACGGTGCTGGACCTGCTCGCCCAGGCCATGCCGAACAAGAAGATCGCGCGGACCATCGGCGTGTCGCCCGACACGGTCAAGTGGAACCTCAAGAACATCTACGCCAAGCTCGGCGTCAGCAGCCGCGACGAGGCCGTGGCCCGCATGCGGGCCGTTGCGCGCGAGCCGGCGGCCGGGTAGACGCCGCCTGCCGAGCACCAACCGGCACCTACCCGCCTCGGGTAACGACAGCCGACCCGCCGGTCGGCATCCTCTTCCGACCACCCGGCATCGCCCTCATCGAGGGCATACAACAAGCCGCCGGGCCCGATGAGGAGACAAGACGTGAACCCGAAGCACCGCTTTTCCCCGCTGCGCCGCAGCCTGCTGGCCCTGGCCATGCTGTCGGCAGCCGCCCCGTTCCACGCGCAGGCCGACGCGTACCCGACCCATCCCGTGCGCATCGTCTCGGTGACGAGCGCGGGCACGGGCGTCGACGACTTCACCCGCCTGCTCGCCAGGTACCTCGCGGAGAAGACCGGCCAGAGCTTCGTGGTCGAGAACAAGCCGGGCGGCAACCAGATGATCGCCCACGACTACGTGGCCAAGTCCGCCCCCGACGGCTACACGCTGCTGCTGACGTCCGCCAGCGGCATGTCGGCCAACCCGTTCCTGTTCCGCAAGCTCTCGTACGACCCGCTGCGCGACTTCACCCCGGTCGCGAGGCTGACCGCGTTGCCGGTCGTGCTGGTGGTGTCGGCGAGCTCGCCGTACCGCACGATGGCCGATCTCGTTGCGGCGGCCCGCGCCAGGCCTGGCCAGCTCAACGCCGGCACGAGCAGCGCCGGCTACCGCGTGGTGCTGGCGGCCGTCCATGAGCGTGCCGGCATCAATACGGTCGATGTCCCGTACAAGGCCATGAGCAACGTGCTGCCCGACCTGATCGGCGGTGTCCTCGACTACACCGTGGTCGAAGTCTCCGCCGCCGCGCCGCTGGTGAAGGCCGGCAAGCTGCGCGCGCTCGCCATCTGCGGACCGTCGCGGGTACCGGCACTGGGCGACGTGCCGACCATGGCCGAAGCCGGCATCGCGGGCGCCAGCATCACGAGCTGGACGGGCCTGGTCGCCCCCGCCGGCACGCCCGCGCCGATTGCCGAGAAGCTCTCGCGCCTGGCCGTGGAGTTCGTCAATTCGCCCGAGGCGCAGCGGCACTACCTGCAACGCGGCAGCATGGCCTATGGCCAGGGCCGCGAGGCGTTCGCCAGGACGATCGTCGACGACCAGGCGCAATGGAAGCGCCTGATCGCCGTGGCCGGCATCCAGCCGGAATGACCCCCTCACAACCGACCCAGCCATGCCTCGCCTGACCCGACACTACGCACACTGGCCCGCCGCCGTGCCGCGCACGCTGGAAGTGCCCGACCGCAACCTTTACGGCCACGTCGCGGCCAACGCCGACGCCACGCCCGGCAAGGTCGCCTTCGACTTCTACGGCCGCGCCACCACCTGCGAGCAGTTCAACGACGCCGTGCTGGCACTGGCCGGCTACCTGCAGCAGCGCCTCGGCGTGCAGCGCGGCGACCGCGTGCTGCTGCTGATGCAGAACTGCCCGCAGTTCGCCATCGCCTACTACGCGGTGCTGCGCGCCGACGCGGTCGTGGTCTCCGTGAACGCGATGAGCACGCCCGATGAGATCGCCTACTACGCCGGGGATTCGGGCGGGCGCGTGCTGCTGACCACGCAGGAGATGTTCGAACGCGCCCGGCCGCTGCTGGACAGCGGCGCGCTCGATCACTGCGTGGTCGGCGCCGCTGCCGAGTTCGCCGGACCGCAGGAAGCCGTGCCGTACATGGAGATCCCCGACTTCGTGCGCGAGGCGCCGCAGCCCGTCACGCATCCGCGCGCGCATGCGCTCGCCGCGGCGCTGGCGGCCGGACTCGCGCCCGGGCCGATCCGCACGGGCGGTCCGGATCTCGCCGTGGTCGCCTACACGTCGGGCACCACCGGCAAGCCGAAGGGCGCGATGCTGTCCCACCGCGCCTTCCTGCACGCCATCACGCATCGCGCGGTGTGGCTGAGCGATCCGATCGAACTGAGCGAACTGGTGGTGCTGCCGGTCAACCACGTGGCGGGCATGAACGTGCTGAACCAGGCGCTGCTGGTGGGACGGACCATCGTGATGCTGTCGCGCTGGGACGTCAACGCGGCAGCAGAGCTGATCGAGCGCAAGCGCATCGGCATGTGGGGTGCGGTCACGCCCATGCTGGCCGAACTGTTCGCGCGGCCGGACATCGGCGAACGCGACCTGTCGTCGCTGCGGCGCCTCTATGGCGGCGCCACCCCGATGCCCGAGGCCCTCGCCCGCACCATCGAGGAACGCCTCGGCATCCGCTACATCGAGAGCTACGGCATGACCGAGACCTGCGGCGCCTCGCACATCAACCCGCCGCAGGCGGCCCGCCGGCAGTGTGGCGGCGTGCCGCACATCAACTGCGACGCACGCGTGATCGACCCGCAGGCCGGCACCGAACTGGGACCGAACGAGGCGGGCGAGATCGTCATGCACACGCCCACCCTGTTCGATGGCTACTGGAACAAGCCCGAGGCCACCGCCCAGGCACTGATCGAGCTCGACGGCAAGCGCTTCATGCGCAGCGGCGACATCGGCCACTACGACGACGACGGCTTCTTCTACGTGACCGACCGCCTCAAGCGGATGATCAACGCGTCCGGGCTGAAGGTCTGGCCGGCGGAGATCGAGTCGTCGCTGCACGGCCATCCCGCCGTGCAGGAAGCATGCGTGATCTCCGCGCGCGACCCGCATCGCGGCGAGACCGTCAAGGCGTTCGTGGTGCTGCGCCCCGGGGCGAAGGGCACCGTGGCGCCGGAGGGCGTAACCGAGTGGGCGCGCACCCGCATGGCGGCCTACAAGGTGCCGCGCATCGTGGAATTCGTCGACGCGCTGCCGCGCACGTCGACCGGAAAGGTGTTGTGGCGCGAACTCCAGGCGCGGCAGGACCGGGCCGACAGCACCGCGCAGGCGGAAGAGAACTGAATGGACCTGCGGTAAGCCGCGGTCTTCTCCCCTCTCCCGCTTGCGGGAGAGGGGTTGGGGGTGAGGGCATACGGTCGTACAGCCGACTTCGCTCGATGTCACGCAGGCCCTCACCCCCGCCCCTCTCCCAAAGGGAGAGGGGAGAAAACAATCTGTCCAAGTCCGCATTGGAAGGGGTGACCGTCACACCCCCAACACCCGCTGCCCCCCACCCACCTGGAAGAACGCCACCCGTTCCTTCATCCGCCCTGCCTGCTCCTGCAGCGACTGCGCCGCCGCGGCCGACTCCTCCACCAGCGCCGCGTTCTGCTGCGTCACCGAGTCGATCTGCGAGATCGCCTGGCTGACCTGCTCGATCCCCTGGCTCTGCTCGCCCGACGCCGTGGCGATTTCGCCGATGATGTCGGTGACCTTGCCGATGGCCTGCCGCACGTCTTCCATCGACGCGCCCACGCGCACCGCCTGCTGCGCGCCCTGCTCGACCATGCCGGCCGACGACTCGATCAGTTCCTTGATCTCGCGCGCCGCCGACGACGAGCGCTGCGCCAGTGCCCGCACCTCGCCCGCCACCACGGCGAAGCCGCGGCCCTGCTCGCCGGCGCGCGCCGCTTCCACCGCCGCGTTCAGCGCGAGGATGTTGGTCTGGAAGGCGATGCCGTCGATCAGGCCGGTGATGTCGGCGATCTTGGCCGAGCTCTGGCTGATGTTGCCGATCGTCTTGACCATCGACTCCACCTCGCTGCTGCTGTTGCCGGTCATGTCGCGGGCCTGTACCGCGAGCTGGCTGGCCTGGCGCGCATTGTCGGCGTTCTGCGTGACGGTCTGCGTCAGCTCGGTCATGCTGGCCGCCGTTTCCTCCAGCGACGAGGCCTGCTGCTCGGTGCGCGTCGACAGGTCCATGTTGCCGCTGGCGATCTCGCCCGCCGCCACCGACACGGCCTCGCTGGCGTCGCGGATGCCGCGCACGGTGCCGGCGAGCTGGTCCGACATGCGGTGCATGGCATCGAGCAGCAGGCCGAACTCGCCCTTCACGCTGCCCACGGCTGCCTGTCCACCTATGCCGAGCCGGCCTTGCGCGATGTCGTTCGCCATGGCCACCGATTGCGCGAGCGGGCCGCCGATGGCGTTCAGCAGGTAGAAGGCGGCCGCCACCGACAGGACAATCGCCGCGCAGATCAGGGCGGTGGCGACCCAGGTCAGGCGACCACTGCGCTCACGGCCCCTCACGTCATTGTCGCGTGCCTGTTCCAGGTTGTTGTCCACCAGTTCCCCGAAGAGCGGCGTGATGACCTCGCCCACCGGCGTCACCTCGCGCGTCTGGTAGGCGCTGGCACCGTCGAAGTCGCCCTGCTCCAGCAGCGTGACTTCCTTGCGGATGTTCACGAGGTAGTTGCGCAGGTTGGGGTCCAGCTTGTCGGCAATGGCGCGCTCCTCGGGAGCGGTGACGCCGGCCGGGTAATACTCGCTCCACATCTTCTCGACGCGTGCAATATGGGCAGGCGCGGCTTTCGCCAGGCTCGCATCGCGCTTGGCGATGGTCCGCCACATTGTCAGGCGGAGGTTGAGCATGGCGGCACGCGCCTCCGTGATCTGGTGCACGGGCACGATGTTGTCGTTGTAGGTATTGCGCAGGCTCGCCGACAGCGAGCCGATGCCGCTGAGGCCGAACAGGCCGACGGCGAGCGTCAGCAGCGCAGCCGTGGACAGTGCGGCGATGATCTTGAATCTGACGGTCTGGAAGAAGCCTTGCATGACGAGAACTCCCTGGAAGCGGTGCGCACCGGCCTGATGTGGGGCACGAAGCGGACATCAGGCGGCGGTCGATCCCCTGTTATCGGCCGGATCGGGAATTTCTTCGGGTGACGGCCGGAGCAGTCTTGACGTGGGTCACCCCGCCAGCCGCGTAACTTCTACATGGCCGGGGAAAGATTGCGCGCAGGCGCCCGCCGCCGGCGCGCTGCGAGCCGGCGACGGTGGCGGAGGCATCACAGGCATTTAACTTGCAATACGACGGATCACCGGCCCCGCGCGGAGACACCTGCGCGCGGACCAGAGGCAATCCCGAGCGCCCCCGCAGGAGACACCCAATGCCCGACCGATCCGACGACCCCGGCCATGCAGGCGATCCGCACGGCTACGCGCCTCCCGACGCCCCGCCCTCGCGCCCCGGCCGGCGCCGCTTCATCCAGTCCGCCGCGCTGAGCGTCTCGGCGGTCGCACTGCCGGGCGCCGCGGTAGCGGAAGCGCCCGAGCCTCCGCACGCCGCGCCGCCGCCCTCCGGCCCTGCGTCGGCCCACCCGCTGACGCTGCACGTCAATGGCCAGCTCCACCGCCTGCAGGTCGAGCCCCGCACCACCCTGCTCGACCTCCTGCGCGACCACCTCGGCCTCACCGGCACCAAGAAAGGCTGCGACCGCGGCCAGTGCGGCGCGTGCACGGTGCTGGTCGGCGGCCGCCGCATCAACGCCTGCCTGACGCTCGCGGTCATGCAGGACGGCCGTGAGGTCACCACCATCGAAGGTCTCGCGCAGGGCGAGTCGCTGCATCCGATGCAGGCCGCCTTCGTCCACAACGACGCGCTGCAATGCGGCTACTGCACCCCCGGCCAGATCTGCTCCGCGGTGGGCCTGCTGGCCGAGGCGCGCGCCGGCACGTTCAGCACCGTGCAGCCGCCGCCGGCCCGCACCCCGAGCCTCAGCGACGACGAGATCCGCGAGCGCATGAGCGGCAACCTGTGCCGCTGCGGCGCCTACCAGAACATCGTGGCGGCCATTCGTGACGTGGCCGGGCAGGGCAAGGGGTGAGCATGCGAGACCGTCCGAACAAGAACGTCGCCCCCGCGAACGCGGGGGCCCAGCGTCGTTGCCGGCGCCGGAAAAGTCACTGGGTCCCCGCCTCCGCGGGGACGAGGCGCGAGGAAGGAAAGAGGAGAGCAAGATGAACCAGTTCTCCTATGAACGTCCGGCCAGCATCGACGACGCCATCCGGCTCGCACAGCGTACCGGCAGCCGCTTCATCGGCGGCGGCACCAACCTGCTCGACCTCGTCAAGGCGGGCATCGAGCAGCCGGTCACGCTGGTCGACGTCAGCCGCCTGCCGCTCGCCGGCATCGCCGAGGTGTCCGGCGGCGGCCTGCGCATCGGCGCGATGGCGAGCAATGCCGACGCCGCCAACCACCCGCTCGTGCGCACGCGCTACCCGCTGCTGTCGCAGGCCCTGCTGGCCGGCGCGTCGGCGCAGTTGCGCAATATGGCGACGGTCGGCGGCAACCTGCTGCAGCGCACCCGCTGCCATTACTTCTACGACACCGGCTTCGCCCACTGCAACAAGCGCGAGCCCGGCTCCGGCTGCGCCGCGCGCGACGGCGTGCATCGGACCCACGCCATCCTCGGCGCCAGCGAGCAGTGCATCGCGGTGAATCCGTCCGACATGAGCGTGGCGCTGGCCGCGCTCGACGCCGTGGTGGTCGCACGCGGCCCCAGCGGCGAGCGGCGCATCGCGCTGGCCGACTTCCACCGCCTGCCCGGCGACATGCCCCAGCGCGACACCACGCTCGAACCGGGCGAGCTGATCGTCGCCGTCGACCTGCCGCCGCCGCGCTTCACGCGCCACGCCTACTACCTGAAGGTGCGCGACCGCGCGAGCTACGCCTTCGCGCTGGTGTCGGTGGCGGTCGCGCTCGACCTGTCGGGCGACACGGTGCGCGAGGCGCGGCTGGCGCTCGGCGGCGTCGCCCACAAGCCGTGGCGCGTGCCGGCGGCCGAGCAGGCGCTCGCAGGCAAGCCGCTGACCGACGCCGGCGCGCAGGAGGCCGCCCGCCTCGCGCTGGAAGGCGCCCAGCCGCGCCGCCAGAACGCGTTCAAGGTCGAACTCGCGCAACGCGCCATCGCGCGCGCGCTGCGCGCGGCGGCCACCATGAATGGATCTCCCGCAGGAGCAATGGCATGAGCGAATCCCTGATCGGCATGCCGGTCGACCGTATCGACGGCGTGCTCAAGGTCACCGGCAGCGCGCGCTACGCGGGGGACTTCTCGCTGCCCGGCATGCTGCATGCCGTGATGGTGACGAGCACCATTCCCGCCGGCCGCATCGCCGGCATCGACACTGCCGAGGCCGAGCGCATGCCCGGCGTGCGGCTGGTGATGACGGCCCTCAACGCGCCTCGACTGCCCAAGGGCGGCAAGGCCGCGCTGCAGCCGCCGGCGGGCCGGGCGCTGAGCCTGCTGCAGGACACCGCCGTCCACTACAACAACGAGCCGGTAGCGGTGGTCGTCGCCGACACGCTGGCGCAGGCCCGCGACGCCGCCCGCCACGTGCGTCCGCGCTACCAGCCGGAGAAGGCCACGCTCGACTTCGATGCGGGCAAGGCCGCCGCCGGCAAGCCGAAGCAGGCCAAGGACGAGCCCGCCGACACCGCGCGCGGCGACTTCGAGGCCGGGTTGCGCCAGGCTGCCGCGAAGGTCGACGCCGTCTACGGCACGCCGGTACAGACCCACAACCCGATGGAACCCCACGCCACCGTGGCGACGTGGGAAGGCGACACCCTCACCCTGTACGACGCCACCCAGTACGTCACCGGCGTGCGCCGCACCGTCGCCAGGACGCTCGGCATCGACGCCGGCAAGGTCCGCGTCATCTGTCCCTACGTCGGCGGCGGCTTCGGCTGCAAGGGGTCGACGTGGTCGCACGTGGTGCTGGCCGCCATGGCATCGCAGCGCACCGGCCGGCCCGTCAGGCTCGTGCTGGAGCGCCCGCAGATGTTCGGCCCGGTCGGCGCGCGGCCCCGCACCGCGCAGCACATGACGCTCGGCGCCGCTGCGGACGGCACGCTCACCGCGCTGCGGCACGATGTCATCGCGCATACCTCGTTGAGGGAAGAGTGGCTGGAGACCTGCGCCCTCGTCACGCGCATGCTGTACGCCTGCCCTAACCAGCGCACCAGCCACCGCGTCGTGCGCCTCAACAGCGGCGTGCCGACCTTCATGCGCGCGCCGGGCGAGGCCAGCGGCAGCGTCGCGCTCGAATGCGCGCTCGACGAACTGGCCTACGCGCTGCACGTCGACCCGGTGGCGCTGCGCCTGCGCAACTACGCCGAGCGCGATCCGGAAAAGCGGCTGCCGTTCTCCAGCAAGTCGCTGCGCGAGTGCTACCGCGTGGGCGCCGAGCGCTTCGGCTGGTCGCGCCGCACGCCGGCGCCGCGCTCGATGCAGGCCGACGGCCCGCTCGTCGGCATGGGCATGGCCACCGCCACCTATCCCACCAACCGCTCGCCGGCCAGCGCCATCGTGCAACTGCTGCCCGACGGCACGGCGCTGGTGCGTTCGGGCTCGCAGGATCTCGGCACCGGCACCTACACCGTGATGACGCAGGTTGCCGCCGACGCGCTCGGCTTGCCGCCCGACCGGGTGCGCTTCGAACTCGGGGACACGGACTTCCCCGAAGCGCCGGTGTCGGGCGGCTCCCAGTCCGTGGCCAGCGTGGCGCCGGCCGTGCAGGCGGCCTGCGCGGCAGCGAAGGCGAAGCTGGTGGGGCTCGCCATCGCCGACGGCGCCTCGCCGCTGTCCGGCGCCACGGCGGAGCAGGTCGACGTGGTCGACGGCTGGCTCGTGCATCGTGGCGACCCGAAGCGCCGCGAGCCGGCCGCGACCCCCATCGCGCGTCGTGGCGGCGAGCCCGTCGAGGCGACGGCCACCGCCAAGCCCGGCGACGAGAAGAAGGCGTTCTCGATGCATGCGTTCGGCGCGGTGTTCGCGGAGGTGCGCGTCGACCCCGACTTCGGCACGGTGCGCGTGCAGCGCCTCACCGGCTGCTACGGCGTGGGACGGCTGCTGAACCGCAAGACGGCGCACAGCCAGCTGATGGGCGGCATCGTGTGGGGCCTTGGCTTCGCGCTGCTCGAGGAAAGCGTGCCCGACCCGGCCACCGGGCGCATCGTCAACGGCAACCTGGCGGAGTACCACGTGCCGGTCAATGCCGACGTCGGCGGCATCGAGGTCATCGTGCTCGACGAGAACGATCCGCACGTCAACCCGCTCGGTGCCAAGGGCATCGGCGAGATCGGCATCGTCGGCGTGGCGGCGGCTATCGCCAATGCGGTTTACCATGCGACTGGCCGGCGTGTGCGCGAACTGCCGCTCACGCCGGACAAGGTCATCGCATAGTCATCGCATAGTCATCGCATAGTCATCGGGGAGCGTTCCGGCTTCCCCCGCATGGAGACGTCCCAACGATGCTTCGCCAGCTTCGCACCCTGCCGCTTCGCCTGCCGCGGATCCCGTGCGCCCTGCTGCTCGCCGCAGCCGCCCACCCTGCCGCCGCCCAGACGCCTGGGCCGCTCGCCGAATGGCAGTATTCGGCGGGCGTGCCGCTGATGAAGCTGTTCATGGACGAGATCCCCACGTGGCAGGTATCGCTCGGCGCGGCCTCCAGCCTGCGCCCGCGCTACGACGGGGCGGCGGACTACCGCGTGCTCTTCGGGCCCAGCATCGACATCCGCTACCGCGACAGCTTTTTCGCCTCCAGCGGCGAAGGGCTCGGCTGGAATGCACTGCGCGGCCAGAACTGGCGCGCCGGCATCGCGATGTCGTACAACCTCGGCCGCCGCGAGAAGGACGACAGCCAGAACCTCAGCGGCATGGGCCGCATCGACTGGTCGCCCGAAGCCAAGCTGTTCGCCGAGTACGCGGTGTCGAAGGCGTTCCCGCTGGTCTTCCGCGTGGACGCGCGCCGCAGCCTGGGGGGCGCCAACGGCTGGATCGGCGACGTCGGCCTCTACATGCCGATGCCGGGCAGCTCCGAGAAATTCTTCTGGTTCGCCGGCCCCAACGTCACGCTGGCCGACAGCCGCTACATGCAGACGTGGTTCGGCGTGAATCCGCAGCAGGCCGCACGCACGGGCTATCCCGCGTTCAATGCGGGGGCCGGTGTGCAATCCGTGAGCTTCGGCGTCTCGGCGGTCTGGTTCCTCGACAAGCACTGGTTCCTGACGGGCGACACGGTGGCGAGGGAACTGGTGGGCGACGCACGCAACAGCCCGCTGACGCGCAAGTCGCTCAATACGGGGCTGGATTTTTCGGTGAATTACCAGTTCTGAGCGCAACCCTTTCAAGGCGGCGGTTTGCTCCCCTCGCCCTTTGGGAGAGGGGCGGGGGAGAGGGGCAGCGTCACGCCGGGGGACGGTGGCCGCATAACCGCCTACCCTCTCCCCCGACCCCTCTCCCGCAAGCGGGAGAGGGGAGCAAGCCAAACCCAACCACTACAACCCCAGTTGCCGCGCGGCCAGGTCCTTCATGATGTCCTCCGCCCCGCCCCCGATCATCACCACCTTCACCTCCCGGTAGAGCCGCTCGACGCGGCTGCCGCGCATGTAGCCCATGCCGCCCAGCAACTGCACCGCGCGGTCGGCGCAGAACTGGAAGGTCTGGGTGGCGAGGTTCTTGGCCATGGCGATCTGGGCGACCGGCGCAGCGCCGTCGTCGAGGCGTGCCGCGAGGTCGTCGAGCAGCGCCCGCGTGGCCTCGATGCGCTGCGCCATGTCGACCAGCTGGTGCCGCACCACCTGGTGCTCAACCAGCCGCTTGCCGAAGGTGCGGCGCTCGCGGGCCCACTCCAGCGCATCGTGGAAGCACACCTGCGCGTAGCCGCACGACGCCGCCGCCAGCGCGAGGCGCTCGTGGTTGAAGTTCTTCATGATGGCCGCGAAGCCCTGCCCCTCGTCGCCGATGCGGTTCTCCACCGGCACGCGGCAGTTGTCGAAGAAGAGCTGCGCGGTGTCCGACGCCCACCAGCCCATCTTCTTCAGCGGCGTGCGCGTGAAGCCCGGCGTGTCGCGCTCGACCAGCAGCAGCGACACCCCGCCCGCGCCCGGCCCGCCGGTACGCACGGCCACGGTGAAGTAGTCGGCCCGCATGCCCGAGGTGATGTACAGCTTGGTGCCGTTGACGACGTAGTGGTCGCCCTCGCGCTTCGCGGTCGTCGCCAGTTGCGCCACGTCGGAGCCGCCGCCCGGCTCGCTGATGGCCAGCGCGGAGATCTTCTCGCCCGACAGGATCTGCGGCAGCACGCGCGCCTTGAGCGCCTCGCTGCCGGCCGCCGCGATGGGCGGCGCGCCGATGGTGTGCGAGAACAGGCCCGACGCGATGCCGCCCGAGCCGCCCCAGGCGCGCTCCTCGAACAGGATCATGCGGTAGAACGCATCGCATTCGATGCCGCCATAGGCTTCCGGAAAGCCCGGCTGAAGCAGGCCGGCGTCCGAGGCCTTGCGATACAGCTCGCGCGGGAATTCTTCCGCCTCGTCCCACTGCTCGGCATAAGGGGCGACTTCCTTCTCGAAGAAGCGCCGCACGGTGGCGCGGAAGGCCTCGTGGTCGGCGGTGTAGTAGCGCGGATTGGGAGGTTGCAGCACCATGCGTCAGCCCTCCCCGCCCAGGCACTGTGGGTACTCGTACAACGGGAAGCCGTTGAACGGTGCCGACTTCCGGTGCTCCGGCTGCGGCCAGGTGTGCTTGGCGTTGGGCACGCCGCCATCCACCCGCAGCGTGGTGCCGGTGATGAAGGCCGCCGCCGGCGACAGCAGGAACAGCACCGCCGCCGACACCTCGCTCTCCGTGCCGTAGCGCTGCAGCGGCACCTTGCGCGCCAGCCCGCGGATCTTCTCCTGGAAGGCCTCGGGATAGGTATCGAAGCCGCTCGACGCGATCCAGCCCGGCGCCACCGCGTTCACCCGCACGCCCGACGCCGCCCACTCGCAGGCCGCCGTCTCCGTGAACGACATCATGCCCGCCCGCGCGGCGCCCGAGTGGCCCATGCCGGGCATGCCGTTCCACATGTCGGCGATGATGTTGACGATGGCGCCGCCGTTGGCCTCCATCCACTGCGTGTAGCACTCGCGCGCCACCAGGAAGCCGCCGGTCAGGTTGTTGCGGACCACGGCCTCCCAGCCCTTGAGCGAGATATCGCGCAAGGGCGACGGGAACTGGCCGCCCGCGTTGTTGAAGAGCGCGTCGATGCGGCCGTGGGCGGCAAGGACGGCGGCGATGGTGTCGCGCACCATGGCTTCGTCGCGGATGTCGCAGACGTGGGTGGAGAGGCGGTCCGCCGCGTCCGGCACCGCGCCGGCGATTTCCTCGCGCACGGCGGCGAGCTTGTCGGGATTGCGGCCCACCAGCGCCACCCGCGCGCCGAGGCTGGCGAGTTCATGGGCCGTGCAGCGGCCGATGCCGCTGCCGCCGCCGGTCACCAGCACGGTCTGGCCGGCGAACAGGCCGGGGTGGAAGATGGAGCGATAGGGCGTCGTGGTCATATGCATGGTTCCGTCGGGTCAGGCGTGCAGGCCGAGGCGCTGGACGAGCCGGCCCTGGCTTTCGTAGCGACGGCGGGCGAAGGCGTCGTAGTCGGCGCTGTCGAGGTAAGAAACCTCCTGGTCGAGCCGGTCGAGCAGCGCCAGCGTGGCCGGCTCGTTCAGCGCCTTGCGGAAGGCGTCGTGCAGCGTGCGCACGACCTGCGGGTCAAGTCCGCGCGGGCCGGCGATGCCGAAGGGCGAGGTCGACACGATGTCGATGCCGAGGTCGCGCAGCGTCGGCACCTGCGGGAAGCGCTTCGTGCGCGCGGCGGTCCACGTCACCAGCCAGCGGGCCTTGCCGGCATCCACATAGTTGCCGATCGAGCCGGCCGTCACGCCGAGGTCGATATGCCCGCCCAGCATGGCGGCGATGATCTCGGCCTCGCCCTTGTATGGCACATGGTTGAGCTGGATGCCGAGCTTCAGGCAGACCTCCTCCATCGTCACGTGCATCGAGCCATTGGTGCCGGTGGTGCCGTAGGTGATGACGCCGGGGCGGCGCTTCGCGTCGGCCACCACGTCCTGCCAGCTTTTCCACGGCGCATCGGCGCGGGTGCCGACGCCGAGCGCGTAGCCCGTCAGGAGGATCACGTAGCTGAAGTCATGCAGCGGGTCGAACTGCGTCTTCTGCAGGTGCGGCAGGCGGAAGACTGGCTCGGGCATCACGCTAAGGGTATAGCCATCGGGCTTCGCGCGCGCCACGGCGCTGGCACCGAGCGTGCCCGCGGCGCCAGGCTTGTTCTCGATGACCACCGGCTGGCCGAGCGTCTTGCCGGCGCTGTCGGCGAGAGTGCGGACGATGGTGTCGGTGGCGCCGCCCGCGCCGAAGGGGACCAGCAGCGTGATGGGCTGCGCGGGGAACGGCGCGGCCTGCGCGCGGCCCGGCAGGGTGGCCAGCGCGGTAGCCGTGGCGCCGGCGGCGAGGGCGATCAGGGTGCGGCGGCGCTGCGGGTCGACGGTGTCGGTCGTCATGGTGTCTCCTCTTGTCTGTGTTTTTCGTGCTCCCCTCTCCCGCTCGCGGGAGAGGGGTTGGGGGAGAGGGCTCTCGCATCTGCCGGCGTTGCCGGTCGATCAACCGCTGGCCCTCACCCCCCGCCCCTCTCCCGAAGGGAGAGGGGAGAAAACACTATGCGTCGCGCGACAGCACCAGCGCGTCGAGCGCCACCGCGCCCTGCCCCGCCTCGCGCACGAGCAGCGGGTTGATCTCCAGCTCGGCGAGGCGCTCGCCCATCGCCAGTGCGGCATCCGAGACGGCGGCGATGGCGCGGGCGGCGGCGTCGATGTCGGCGGCGGGCTTGCCGCGCAGGCCGGTCATCAGGCGGTAGCCGCGCAGCCCGGAGAGCATCTCGCGCGCCATCCGTTCGTCCACCGGCAGCAGGCGGTGCGACACGTCCTGGAACACCTCGGTGAAGATGCCGCCGAGGCCGACCGTCATGGCCGGGCCGAAGACCGGGTCGACCGTCACGCCGACGATCAACTCGCACACGCCGGCGGCCATCTTCTCGACCAGCACGCCGCGGACTTCGGCTTGCGGCGCATGCCGGGCGGCGTTCGCCAGCACCTCCGCGGCGGCTTGCCCGACGTCTGCAGCATTGCGCAGGCCGAGGCGGACGCCGCCGATCTCGGTCTTGTGGGCGATGTCGGGGCTCAACACCTTGAGCGCCACCGGATAGCCGAGCGCCTCCGCGGCGGCGGCGGCGTCGGCCGGCGTGGCGGCCGTGCGGCCGTCGCCGGTCGGCACGCCGAAGCCGGCGAGCCATTGCTTGCCCTCGTGCTCGTCCGGGCGGACCGGCGGCCGGGCGCCGGCAGCCGGCCTGGCTTCGGCGCGCAGTGCGGCCCAGCGCGCGGCCGGTGCGGCGCCGTCGAGCCAGCGGACGTACGTGCCGAGCGCGCGGGCGGCGCGGGCGGTGTCGGGAAAGACGGCCACGCCGGCGGCGGCCAGCCGGTCGGCGCTCGCCACCTTGCCGGTGGCGGCGACCACGAACAGGCGCGACGTCTTGCCGGCCACCTCGATCAGCTCGTCGGCCATGCGGTCGAGCAGGTAGCCGGTGGCGTAGACGAAGATCACGTCGGCGCTGTCGTCGGCGGCGAGCGTGTCGAGCACGGCGAAGGCGAGGCGGTCGCGGTTGAAGAGCTGGCCGGTCATGTCGACCGGATTGACCGCGCTGCCGATGCCGGGCACGGCGGCCACGAGTGCCGCCTGGGTGTCGGCGGACAGGCGCGGCAGGTCGAGCCCGCTGGCCTTGAGCAGGTCGGCCGACAGCGCGCCCATCGCGCCCGACACCGAGGCGATCACTACGCGCTTGCCGGCGCTGCGCTGGCGGAAGCCGGCCAGGTACGCGAGATCGGTCAGGTGGGTGGTATCGCCCGCCTGCATCACGCCGAGTTGCGCGAAGGCGGCCTTGTAGATGGCCTGGTTGCCGGCCAGCACGGCGGTGTGGGACTGCGTGGCGGCCGAGCCTTCCTCGCTTTCGCCCGCCTTCAGGAGGATCAGCGGCTTGTCCTGCGCGCGCAGGCGGGTGGCGGCATCGACGAAGCGCGGGCCGTCGCGCAGCCCTTCGACGTAGCCGACCACGGTGTGGGTCTGCACGTCGTCGGCGAGCCAGCCGAGGTAGTCGGCATAGTCGAGGCAGGCCTCGTTGCCGGTGTTGATGAACTGGTGGAAGCCCACGTCCATCTCGCGCCCGGTGGCGTACACGATGGCGCAGACGTTGCCGCTCTGGGTCAGCAGGCTGACCGTGCCGGGGCCGTCCTGCGGCGGCGACGAGCGGAACGTGGTGGCGAAGGCGGTGATGGCGCGGCTGGTCAGGTTGGCCATGCCCATGCAGTTGGGGCCGGCGATGGCCATGCCGCTGCGTTGCCCGAAGGCGGCCAGCGCCTGCTGCCGGCGCACGCCTTCCGCGCCCGCCTCGGCAAACCCCGAGGCGTAGAGGATGGCGGCCCGCACGCCGCGCGCGTGGCAGCGTTCCAGCATCGGCAGCACCTCGTCGGCACCGAGGGCGAGCACGACCACGTCCGGCACCTCCGGCAGCGCCTCCACGTCCGGATAGCAGGCCAGTCCGGCGATCTCGGCATAGCGCGGATTCACCGGATAGACGCGCCCGCGAAAGCCGAGCTTGAGCAGATGGTCGACGGCCACGCCGCCGATGCGGCGCGTGTCCTGCGAGGCGCCGACGATGGCGACGGACTGGGGGTCGAGCAGGCGCGTCAGGCCGTCCTGCGCGGGCCGATGCAAGGGCGTGTTCGAGGGCATGGTGTCTCCGGGGCGACTTTTGTCTGGCTGTCAGGCTGGAGACGATTTCAGGGCATGGCCCGCCCTGCGGCAATCGAACGCGGAGCAGGCGTGCACATTGTGAACAAACCACGGGTAAATACCCGGCCACTGCCTGCCTATCCTTCGGCCCATCCTGCGGCCCGGCAAAGCTGATACATTTCCCAGCACCATGAAAACCTTGCTGATCGTCTACCACACGATGACCGGCGGCACGCAGCAGATGGCCGAGGCCGCCGCCGCTGCGGCCCGCCAGCAAACCGGCATCGAAGTGGAGCTCCGGCGCGCCGTCGACACCGGCCCCGACGACGTCCTCGCCGCCGACGGCTATCTCTTCGCCACGCCGGAGAACCTGGCCGCCATCGCCGGCCTCATGAAGGACTTCTTCGACCGCTGCTACTACCCCGCCCTCGACCGCCTCAACGGCCGCCCCTACGGCGTGATGATCTGCGCCGGCAGCGACGGCCAGAACGCGCTGCGGCAGGTCGACCGCATCGCCACCGGCTGGCGGCTCAGGAGCGTGGCGGAGGGGCTGATCGTCTGCACGCACGCGCAGACGCCGGAGCGCATCCTCGCGCCGAAGCAGATCGGTGCCGACGATCTCGAACGGTGTGCCGAACTGGGTGCGGGGCTGGCGGCCGGACTGGCGCTCGGGGTGTTCTGAGCGGGCGCCAGCCTGCCATCAGCGCGCCGCCACGCCGGCAGCGCCGGGCCGGCCCACGGCATGCGCATGGCGCGCCGCCTTCGTCCTGACCCACGCCAGGTCGATCGCCAGCGCGAACGCGAACGCCGCCACCGCGATCACGAACGCCAGCCGGTGCTCGCCATGGCTGGCCGCGAACAGGTAGCTGTAGGCGTAGCCCGCCAGCGCCTGCATCAGCGCGAACGTGGTCGTCGCCCGGCTCCACGCGGCGCCCTGCGCGGCAACGTCGCGGGGCACCAGTTCGTGGATGCGCCCGAGCGTGACCGGCACGGCTGCCGGCGGGAAGGCGCCGATGAGAACGGTCGCAACGGCCAGCGCCCACGGCTGATGCAGGCCTGCCAGCACGGCGACCGCCGCCACCTGCGAGACCAGCGCCACCCGCGTGACGACGGCAAAGCCGAAGCGGTCCGCCAGCCATCCGCACAGCATCGGCCCCGCGATGGCGCCCACGCCGTACAACACCCAGAACAGCGCGCCCATGTGAGCGCCCCAGCCGAGTCCGCGTGCGATGTAGTCGGCCAGGAACACCATGGTCGGCACCACGCCGACGGCCATCAGGCCGTACTGCGCGTAGACCGCGCGCATGGCCGCCGGCAGGCTGACCTGCGCGGCAGGCACGGCGGACGGCGCCGGCTTCGCGACGGGTGTCGGGCTTGCCGGCCAGCCGAACCACGCCAGCAGGGTCAGCGCCAGCGAAACCGCCCCCAGCCCCAGCCATGTCTGGTGCAGTCCGCCCTTCAGCAGCAGCGGCACCAGCGTGCCGGAGCCGGCAATGCCGAGGCCGAGGCCGAGGAAGATCGCGCCACTGGCCACGCCCCGGCGCTGCGGGGGGATGTGGGGGAGCACCGTGGCCGCCGCCAGCACCATGATCACGCCGCCGGCCAGTCCGGACAGGAAGCGCCAGGCAAAGAACCACGCGACCGATACCGGCCACGCGCAGGCGAAGAACGAGAGCGCCACCGCCAGCATCATGGCGCGCAGCGCGTGCGCCGCGCTCACGTGCCGCGCCAGCGGCCTGCCGGCCAGCGCGCCGGCAAAGTAGCCCGCCAGGTTGGCGGCGCCGAGATAGACCACGTCATCGGCGCCAAACCAGTGCGCGCCGATTAGCGGGGGAATGAGGGGTGTGTAGGCAAAGCGGGCGAGACCGATGCCGACGAGGCTCGCGGCCAGACCGGCAAAGATCGCGTAAGCGACGTCCGCAGCACGGAGTTCGGGAGGGGGCGCTGAATTCTGCATGAGGTATCCGGGACTCGGGTCGAGGGAAGCGGACGGGAAGGCGCACCCATCCTTGACACCACTGTCATGTTTGACAGTATTGTAAAGCTTGACAGCGGTGTCAAGAGAGGATGGAATAGCGCCATGGCTGGAATCCGACAATTCGACGAGAACGAAACCCTGGACCGCGCCGCCGAGGTGTTCTGGCGGCAAGGCTACGGCGCCACTTCGATGCTGCACCTCGCCGCCGCGACGGGCGTGCAGCGTGGCTCGCTCTACAACGCATACGGCGACAAGGAAGCGATCTTCCTGCTCGCCTACGGGCGCTATCGCGAGCGCTTCCTCGCGGCGGCCCGGGCGTCGCTGCGTGCCGCCCGCATCGAGGACGCCTTGCGGGACTTCTTCGACGGCACCCTCCGGTCCATGACCGAAGGCGCGCCCGAGAGCCGCGGCTGCCTCACCACCAAGACCGCCACCGACGAGACGGCCACCGCCCCCGCGGTGCGCGAGGCACTGCGCGGGATGCTCGACGACCTGGAAGCGGTGCTGGAGGAAAGACTGCAGCAGGACGATGCGCGCGGCCGCCTGCGCCTGCCGCCACGCGACGCCGCCCGCCTGCTCGTCACGCTGACGCGCGGGCTCGTGGTGATGGAACGCGTCTATCACGATCCCGCGCGGCTGGCGGGAATCGCGGCGAGTGCGATCGGGCTGCTTGCGGCGGAGCCTGGCGCGGCTGCCTAGTTCGGTGCGTAGTTCGCTGCGTCACCTCCGCCCGTGCGCCGCCTCCTCCCACGCGCTGACCACCAGCAGGATCAGCGTCGTCCCGCCATGCATCGCCGCCAGCGGCAGCCATCCCAGCGCGGACGGCACCGCGAGGCCGGCGAACAGGGCCAGTCCGATCAGGTGCGATAGCGGCGGCAGCACGCGCACGTTTGACACCCACTTGAAGGCCGCCACGCCGCTCAGGTAGAGGGCGGGGCCGCCGAGCACGATGGCCACCTGCGCGGGGCCGGCATGGCCGTGTGCGGACACCACGATATCGTCGGCCACGGCGTTGACGATGATGCCGGCGACGATGGGCAGGTGCAGGTAGGTGTAGGAGGCGCGCGCGTAGCGGCCCGGCGTGGCGGTGTGCGCGATGCGGTCGTGTCCCTCGTCGGCGCCGCGATGGAAGTACAGCCACCACATCGCCACGCTGCCGACGAAGGCGCTCAGGAAGCCGGCGACGGTCCCGCCTTGCCACGTCGTCGCCTCGGCGAACGTCGCGCCCGTCACGAGCAGCGATTCGCCCAGCGCGATGATGACGAAGAGCCCGCAGCGTTCCGACAGGTGGCCGCCGTCGACGTCCCAGTCCTCCAGCGTGGAACGGCCGAGGCCAGGCACCCAGAAGTAGATAAGCGGTGACGCGACCTCGACGGCGAGTGCCGACGCCCACCACGCCAGCCGCGCGTCGGGTGCGCCGAATCCGCCGGCCAGCCACAGCACCCCTGACAGCGACAGCCACACCAGGATGCGCTGGAAGTTGCGCCGCCTGTCCACGTGTTCGTGCCGCACCGCCCACAGGAAGAACAGCGTCCGGCCGACCTGCATCCCTACGTAGGCCAGCGCGAAAATCCAGCCCCGGTCGCCGAAGGCCCGCGGCAGCGACGCCGACATGGCCAGCCCCGCGAGCATGAGCGCGAACAGGCAGAGCCGCACCGGCATGCGCTCGGGGTCGAGCCAGTTGGTGACCCACGACGTGTAGATCCAGACCCACCAGACGCCGGCCAGCAGCAGGCCGACGCGCAGGGCCCCGCCCGGGTCGGCGTGGGCCAGCAGGGTGTGGGAAAGCTGGGTGACGGCGAAGACGAAGACGAGGTCGAAGAAGAGCTCGGCCATGCCGACCCTGCCGCTGTCGGCCCCGCCGCGGTCGCGCAGCAGCGAGGAGGCGTCCGGAATGGAATGGCTGGCGTCGTTCATGGGGGGCACCGGCGATGACTCGTGCCCCCTATATTGCGTAAGCCGCCGCCCGGGTGCAAGGCGCCACCCGGGTGCAAGGCGCCAATAGCGCGCCCGGCCCCGGCCGTCACATCACGCGATCACCAGCTCCGGCCCCGCCGCCTTCAGCGCCTCCGCCAGCCCCGGCTCCGGCGCCATGTCGCTGATGAGCCAGCGCGCCTTCTCGAAGTGCCGGATCCTGACGCCCGCGTTGATGCCGAACTTGGAGTGATCGGCCACCACGCATGGCGACGTGGCGCAGGTCAGCATGCGGCTGCGCATCTCGGCCGCGCCGCGCGAGTACTCGCTGATGCCGCCGTCGGCCGTCACGCCGCCGATGCCGATGAAGGCGAAGTCGGTGTGGTAGCGCGACAACTGCTCGATGGTGTCCCAGCCGTTGGTGGCGTCCTGGTGGTCGAGCAGGTCGCCGCCGAGCAGGACCACCCGGTTGCCGTTGCGGCGGCCGAGTGTCAGCGCGATGGCGATGTCGTTCGTATAGATCACGAGGTTGCGGTGCGCGTGCAGCCCCTGCGCGACCGCGCGCGTGGTGGTGCCGTAGTCGAGGATGACCGACGCCCCGTCCGGCACCAGCTCGGCGGCGCGCATGCCGATGGCGCGCTTGCCCTCGGCGTTGACCCCCGCGCGCACGTCGGCATGCGGCTCCGTGCGCTCGGCGGCCAGCGCCCCGCCATGCGTCAGCACCAGCAGGCCACGGTCGGCCAGCTGGTTCAGGTCGCGCCGTACCGTCTCGCGCGAAACGCCCAAGGCGGAGACGAGATCGGCAATGGCAAGGGCGCCCTCCGTCGCAAGGTGTTCAAGTATGTATTTCTGCCGTTGTTCGACCAGCACGACTACTCCTTTCGTCGAAATCAGGCATCCCGCTCCCCATCCTTACCCCCACGGCATCGTGACGGACTTCAGGTTCGTGAAGCTCTTGATGGCTTCCTGCACGCCTTCCTTGTACCCGAGCCCCGAATCCTTGATGCCGCCGAACGGCGTCAGCTCGATCCGGTAGCCCGGCACTTCCCAGAGATTGACCGTGCCCACATGCAACGCGTTGGCGATGCGGGCGAAATCATCCATGCGATTGGTACACACGCCCGACGACAGCCCGAAGGCCGTGCCGTTGGAAATCCGGATGGCGTCGTCCACGTCACGGAACGTGATGATAGGCGATACCGGACCGAACGTCTCCTCCCGCACCACCGTCATGGCCGGATCGACCCGGTCGATCACGGTCGGCGCGTAGCGGGCGCCGTCGCGCTGGTTGCCCACCAGCAGCCGGGCGCCCTGCGCCACGGCTTCCCGGACGCGCGTTTCGAACAGCGTGGCCGCCTCGGCGTCGATCACGGTGCCCATGTCGACCGAGCGGTCCATCGGATCGCCGTAGCGCCATGCCTTCGTCTTCTCCACCACCAGTTCGGTGAAGGCGGCCGCGATCTTCTCGTGCACCAGCATCCGCTTGACGGCGGTGCAGCGCTGCCCTGAGTTCTTGTACGAGCCCTGCACGGCGAGGTCGGTGGCGCGGTCGAGGTCGGCATCGTCGAGCACGATCAGCGGGTCGTTGCCGCCCAGTTCGAGCACCACGCGCTTGTAGCCGGCCTTGGCGGCGATGTATTTGCCGATGGACACGCCGCCCGTGAAGGTGATCAGGTCCGCCCCCGGGTGCGTGATCAGTTCGTCGGCGATCTCGCGCGGATCGCCGGTGATGACCTGCAGCATCTGCGGCGGCAGGCCCGCCTCGTACAGCAGGTCGGCCAGGTAGTACGCCGACAGCGGCACCTTTTCCGACGGCTTGAGCACCATGCGGTTGTTGGTGGCGATGGACGGCGCCACCTTGTGCGCCACCTGGTTCATCGGGTGGTTGAACGGCGTGATGGCGCAGATGGCGCCCAGCAGCGGCTCGCGCTGGGTCATCACGCGGCGCTTCTTGCCGTGCGGGGTCAGGTCGCACGAGAACATCTGGCCGTCGTCGCGCAGGGCCTCGTTGGCGGAGAAGCCCAGCACGTCGGCCACGCGGCCGATCTCGTACACGGAGTCTTTCTTCGACAGGCCCGACTCGGCGGTGATCAGGTCCGAGGCTTCCTCGGTGCGCTGGCGCAGCAGCGCGGCGGCCTTGTTCAGGATGTTGGCGCGCTCGAAGCGCGTGAGCGTGCTGCGGTAGGCCTGGGCGACGGCGTAGGCCTGGCGCACGTCCTCGATGGTGGCCTTCGGCACGGTGCCGACCAGCTTGCCGTCATACGGATTGCGGACTTCGATCACGCGGTCGCGCGCGACCTTCTTCCCGTCGATGCGCAATGCCTCGGCGCGGAAGATCGGGCTGAGGTCGTCGGCGGAAAACTTGGGGGCGTTCATGGGTCGGTCTCCTGGATGCGGTGATGCGTTCTTTCTTGCTCCCCTCTCCCGCTTGCGGGAGAGGGGTTGGGGGTGAGGGCAGGCGGTGGTGCGGGCGATGTCGGCAGACGTCTGTGCCGCCCCTCACCCCCGGCCCCTCTCCCAGGGGGAGAGGGGAGCAAACAACCGTTCTCAGTGCGTGTAGTTCAGCGCCACCTCGAAGATGTCGAAGTTGCGCAGCACGTCCTTGCCGGGAATACCCTGCGTGGCGCGGTTGAAGACCAGCGGCACGGTCTGCTCCGACACGCCGCCGTGCGAGCGCAGCGGGGCGTCGAGGCCCGACAGGTCGTGGCGGCTGGCGCTGGTGCCGAGCACCACGTGCTTCGTGCTGGTCACCACGAGGTCGCCCACGCGGTCGTTCGGCAGTTCGAAGCGCGCGCAGGCCTCGGCGTTGTCGAGCACGCTCTCGATGCCGGGCAGCGCGGCCAGCTTCGCCTTCAGGGCCGGCACGTCGGCGTCGTCCGGCAGGTAGACGGTCGCGTACGAGCCGAGCGCGCCGTGGTGGACCACGTAGGGGTCGGTGATCGGCAGGATGACGCGCGCGCCGCCCTGCTCCACGCCCTTGCCGAGCCACTGGTCGAGCTGGTCCTGCAGGTAGATCACGTTGGGCTGGCGCGTGCCGGCGTCGTGCTTGGCGTTCATGCCGTGGTCGGCGGTAAGGGCCACCACGCAGCCGAGTTCGTCGAGCTGCGCGAGGTACTTGTCCATCATCGCGTAGAAGGCGTTGGCGCCGTCCGTGCCGGGGGCGAACTTGTGCTGGATGTAGTCGGTGGTCGACAGGTACATCAGGTCGGGGCGGCGCGTCTGCATCAGCCGCACGCCCGCCGCGAAGACGAATTCCGACAGCTCGGCGCTGTACACGTCGGGCACCGGCATGCCGACCAGTTCGAGCACGTTGTCGATGCCGTTCTCTTCCACGGTGGCCTGGTCCGCCTTCTCGGACGAGAAGCAGATGCCGCGCATGCCGTGGCCGAGCAGGCGGCGCAGCTTGTCCTTGGCGGTCACCACGGCGACGCTGGCGCCCGCATCGGCGAATGCGGCGAGGAGGGTGCCGGCGCGCAGGTACTTCGGGTCGTTCATCATCACTTCCTCGCCCTTGCCGCCGTTGGCGGTGCGGTCGAAGAAGTAGTTGCCGCAGATGCCGTGCACGGCCGGCGGGGCGCCGGTGACGATCGACAGGTTGTTCGGATTGGTGAAGGTGGGCACCACGCACTTGCCCCGGAAGACCGAGCCGGCTTCCAGCAGGTGCTTCAGGAACGGGGCCTCGCCGCTGGCGGCGGCGGCTTCGAGGTAGTCGAACTCGCAGCCGTCGACGCAGACGACGACGACGGGCTGGCGCATCCACTGGTAGGTGCGCTGGTTGACGGTAACGGTGCGTTGGCGGGCTTGGGGCGATGGCATGGCGGGTCTCTCGGTCCGGGTTGGCGGAAATTGGGCGGTTGGGTTGCTGGCCGCCACGCGGGACGGCCGGTGGGTGTCAGGGTTCCTGTGCGACCTCGCGCGCCGCGTGCATGCGCGCGCGGCCGTGCTCCACGTGCTGGCGCATCAGGCGGGCGGCGAGGTCGGCGTCGCGCGCGGCGATGGCCGAGACGATCTCGCGGTGCTCGCGCGTGGAATCGGGCAGCGCGCCGCTGGTGCCGCGCAGCGCATCGCGCCGGAACAGCGTCAGCTCGCGCACCAGCCGGCGGTAGGTTTGCAGCAGCTTGTCGTTGCCGGCCAGCGCAACCATGCGGTCGTGGAAGGCCACGTTCAGCGCGGTGTATTCGTCCACGTTGCCGCCCTGCGCGGCGGCGCCCAGCGCCTCCACCAGCCGGCGCAAGTCGCGCACGCCGTCGGGCGTGATGGTGGCGGCGAGCTTGCGGCCGACGAATTCGTCCAGCACGGCGCGCAGTTCGTAGATCTCGTCGGCTTCTTCCACCGACACCGCGCGCACGTACACGCCGCGGTTCTTTTCCATCCTCAGCAGCCCCGCTTCCTCCAGCGCGCGGAAGGCCTCGCGCACCGGCCCCCGCGAGACGCGCAGGTGCGCCGCCAGTTCCACTTCGTTGAGCTTGTCGCCCGGCCCGAGCTGGCCGGACAGGATGCGGGTCTCCAGCTCGCGCTGGACCACGCTGGTCAGCGACTGGCTCTGGAGGATGGAGATTTCGCTGGTGGGTTCCTGGGTCATGGAGCGTGACGCCGTGGATGTGGCGTTTTGTGGCAATCGATGAGGGCTTTCGAGGTTGATTAAAGCAACTCGACTGTCTATTGTCAACAATCATCGGAACACGGCGCCACGGAGCATGACGCCCAGAGCCCGACGATTTCTGGCACAAGCCTTGCAATCGTTGCCAGATAAGGGATGGATGCGATTCCGGGTGGATTCAACGTGGTGCATTACCGATACACACGATGCAACACTACGCCAAAAATTCACCAAAACAACGCGCATCTCGACCTACAATGACGAAAACCTGTGCCACAAGGAGCCCCCATGAAGCTGCCCCTGTCCCATGCGTTGCGAGCCGTGCTCGGCCTGGCCGCCATCTGCGCCACCGTCCCCGCGCTGGCCGAGAAAACCACGCTGACCGTCTACACCGCGTGGGAGATCGAAACCCTCAAGCCCTACGCCGAGGGCTTCGCCAAGGTCGCACCGGATATCGAGCTGAAGTACGTGCGGGACTCCACGGGCGTGATCACCGCCAAGGCGCTGGCCGAGAAAGCCAATCCGCAGGCCGACGTGATCGCCGGGCTGGCCGCCTCCAGCCTGGAGTTGCTGAAGCAGGAAGGCATGCTCGCGCCATACAGCCCGAAGGGCTTCGACAGCCTGACGCGCCAGTACAGCGACGCCGCCACCCCGCCCTCGTGGGTCGGCCTGGACGTGTGGGGCGCGACGGTCTGCTTCAACACGGTGGAAGCGAAGAAACGCAACCTGCCGGTGCCGACCAGCTGGAAGGACCTGGCCAAGCCGGTCTACAAGGGCGCCATCGTGATGCCGAACCCGGCTTCGTCGGGCACGGGCTTCCTCGACGTGACCGCCTGGCTGCAGCTCTACGGCGAGCAGGACGGCTGGAAGTACATGGACGCGCTGCACGAGAACGTCGCCCAGTACACGCACTCGGGCTCCAAGCCGTGCAAGCAGGCCGGCGCGGGTGAGTTCCCCATCGGCATCTCGTTCGAGCTGCGCGCGCACAAGACCAAGGCGTCGGGCGCGCCCATCGAGATGATCTTCCCGAGCGAGGGCCTGGGCTACGACATCGAGGCCGCCGGCATCGTCAAGGGCACGAAGAAGATGGAAGCGGCGAAGCGCTACCTCGACTGGCTCGCCAGCAAGGACGCCAACGAGCTGTATGCGCGCGACTGGGCCATCGTGGCCTATCCGGGGGTGGCGAAGCGGGTCGACAGCATCCCCGCCAACTATGAAAAGCTGCTGGTGAAGAACGACTTCGGCTACATCGCGAAGAACCGAGAGCGTGTGCTGACCGAGTGGCAGAAGCGGTACGCGGGCAAGTCGGAGAAGCAGTAACAAGGAACCACAGACGGCATGAAGAAGCCCGGCTGTTTTCTCCCCTCTCCCCTTGGGAGAGGGGAGAAAACAGCGCGCGAGAAACCAAACCGAGCCCCCAGCCATGACCCCCACCTCCCCCGGTCACGCGACCTACCTGCACCTGCAAGGCATCCACAAGCGCTTCGGCGCCGGCAACGGCGGCTTCGTCGCCCTGCATCACGTCGACCTCGACGTGCGGCGCGGCGAGCTGCTGTGCTTCCTCGGCCCGTCGGGCTGCGGCAAGACCACGCTGCTGCGGATCATCGCCGGGCTCGAATCGCAGACGCACGGCACCATCGTGCAGAACGGGCGCGACATCTCCACGCTGCCGCCCATGGCGCGCGACTACGGCATCGTGTTCCAGTCGTATGCGCTCTTTCCCAACCTGAACGTGGCCGACAACGTGGCCTACGGGCTGGTCAACCGCCGCATGCCACGCGCCGAGCGCAAGGCGCGCGTGGCGGAACTGCTCGAACTGGTCGGCCTGCCCGACCGGGGCGACCGCTACCCCGCGCAGCTCTCCGGCGGCCAGCAGCAGCGCGTGGCCATCGCCCGCGCACTGGCCACCTCGCCCGGCCTCCTGCTGCTCGACGAGCCGCTGTCGGCCCTCGACGCCCGCGTGCGCGTGCGGCTGCGCAGCGAGATCCGCGCGCTCCAGCAGCGGCTGGGCATCACCACCATCCTCGTCACGCACGACCAGGAAGAGGCGCTGTCGATGGCGGACCGCATCGTCGTGATGAACCAGGGTGCGATCGAGCAGGTCGGCACGCCGTCGCAGGTCTACCAGCGGCCCGCCACGCCCTTCGCCGCGGACTTCGTCGGCAAGACCAACATGCTCGGCGCGAAGCTGGGGGCCGACGGCGAACTGGAACTCGGCGACGCGCGCCTGCGCTGTCCGCAGGTGCCGGACTGCCGCGCGGGCGAGGCGGTGCAGGTGTTCTTCCGGCCGGAAGACGTCTGCGTGCGCGAGCCCGACGCGCACGGCCACAACGTGTTCGACACCACGGTGGACAAGATCGAGTTCCTCGGCGCCTTCTCGCGCCTCACGCTGCGGCTGCCCGGCACGACCGGCACCGCCGGCGACGGCAATTCGATGCTTGCCGACCTCTCGCCCGAGGACGTCTACCGCCTGCGCCCGAACGCCGGCGACGCACTGCGCGTTGCCGTCCCCGCCGACCGTCTCCGCATCTTCCGCCGGGGCTGACCATGAGCCTGTCAAGCGTGCTTCTTCCGTCGTCCGCCCGGGTCGCCACCCGGACTTCCGAACCGGCGCCCACCCCGCCGGCGCCCGTCGCCGTCTCCGCCGTCCGGCCGCACTGGTCCGACCGCCTCGCCCACGGCCTGCTCGTGCTCGCCGCGCTGGCGCTGACGGCCTTCGTGCTGGCGCCCATCGTGACGATCCTCGCCAAGAGCGTGCAGGACCGCGACGGCGCGCTGGCCGGGCTGTCTCATTTCCGCGCCTATCTCGAAACCCCGGCGCTGTGGCAGTCGGTGTGGAACAGCCTGTGGGTGTCGGCGCTCGCCACCGCCCTCACCCTGCCGCTGGCCTTCACTTTCGCGTATGCGCTCACCCGCAGCCGCATCGCCGCCAAGGGCCTGCTGCGCAACCTCGCGCTGATTCCGTTGCTGGCGCCATCGCTGCTGGCCGCGATCTCCTTCATCTTCTGGTTCGGCAACCAGGGGCTGTTCAAGCCGCTGATGGGATCGGCGCAGATCTACGGGCCGGCGGGCGTGGTGGCGTCGCTGGTGTTCGCCACCTTCCCGCACGCGCTGATGATCCTGATCACCGCGCTGTCGCTGACCGACGCCCGCCTCTACGAGGCCGCCGACGCACTCGGCACCTCGACGCTGCGCAAGTTCTTCACCGTCACGCTGCCGGGCGCGCGCTACGGCGTGATCAGCGCCGGCATGGTGGTGTTCACCTACGCGATCTCCGACTTCGGCATCCCGAAGGTGATCGGCGGCAGCTTCCCGATGCTCGCCACCGACATCTACAAGCTGGTGATCGGCATGCAGGACTTCGCGCAGGGCGCGGTGGTGTCGCTGATGCTGCTGGTGCCGGTGGCCGTCACGTGGTGCGTGGATGCGCGCGTGCAGCGCCGCCAGATGGCCCTGATGTCCGCCCGCTCGGTGCCCTACATGCCGCGCCGCAGCCGCCGCTTCGACATCTCGATGGCCGTCTTCTGCTGGCTGATGGCCGCGCTGATGATCGCCGTGATGGGCATGGCGGTCTATGCATCCTTCGTCAAGCTGTGGCCGTATGACTTCGCGCTGTCGCTCGACCACTACCGCGTCGGCCTGATCGAAGGCGGCGTGGTGGACTCCTGGTACAACAGCCTGCGCCTGGCGGCGGTGTGCGCGGTGGCCGGCCCGGTCTTCGTCTTCGCCACGGCCTACCTGCTGGAGAAGACGCAGGGGCTGGCGCGGCTGCGCGGCTACGTGCGGATGCTGGCGGTCCTGCCGATGGGGGTGCCGGGGCTGGTGCTCGGCCTGGGCTACATCTTCTTCTTCGTGCCGGCCGCCAACCCGCTGCACGGCATCTACCAGACGCTCGGCATCCTGGTGCTGGTGACCATCGTGCACTACTACGCCTCCTGCCACCTGACGGCGGTCACCGCGCTCAAGCAGCTCGACAGCGAGTTCGAGGCCGTGTCCGCGTCCCTCAAGGTGCCGTTCTACGTGACCTTCTGGCGCGTCACGGTGCCGGCCTGCCTGCCGGCCCTGCTCGACATCTCGCGCTACCTGTTCGTCAACGCCATGACCACCGTGTCGGCCGTGGTCTTCCTGTACGGCCCCGACACCAAGCTGGCCTCGGTCGAGATCGTCAACCTCGACGAAAGCGGCGACATCGGCCCCGCCGCCGCCATGGCCACGCTGGTGCTGCTGACCTCGGTGGCCGCCTGCATCGCCTACACCCTGCTGCAGCGCGTGCTGGAGCGCCGCACGCAGGCGTGGCGCCAGTCGCAGGCAAGCGACTGACCCGACCAACCCCTTCTCCTTCCCGATCTCTCATTCCCGATCTCTCCTTCCCCAATCAGGAGCTCACACATGATCCGCGGCAACGACCCCATCCTGCTCACCCCCGGCCCGCTCACCACCTCGCTCGCCACCAAGCAAGCCATGCTGCGCGACTGGGGATCGTGGGACGCCTCCTTCAACGCCATCACCGGCAGCCTGTGCCGTGACCTCGTCGCCATCGTCCACGGCGAGGGCACGCACGTGTGCGTGCCGATGCAGGGCAGTGGCACGTTCTCGGTGGAAGCCGCCATTGCCAACGTGGTGCCGCGCGACGGCAAGATCCTCGTGCCGCAGAACGGCGCGTACTGCCAGCGCATCCTGAAGATCTGCAAGGTGCTCGGCCGCGCGCACGTCGAGCTGCCGATTCCCGAGGACCAGCCGGCCACCGCCGCGCTGATCGAGGCCGCACTGGCGAAGGACCCGTCCATCACGCACGTGGCGCAGGTGCACTGCGAGACCGGCGCCGGCGTGCTGAACCCGCTGCCCGAGATCGCCCAGCTGTGTGCGCGGCTCGGCAAGGGGCTGATCGTCGATGCGATGAGTTCCTTCGGCGCCATCGAGATCGACGCCCGCACCATGCCCTTCGACGCGCTGGTGGCCGCCACCGGCAAGTGCATCGAGGGTGTGCCGGGCATGGGCTTCGTGCTCGTGAAGCAGGACGTCCTCGAGGCCAGCCAGGGCAACAGCCACTCGCTCGCGCTCGACCTGTACGACCAGTACACCTACATGCAGAAGACCACGCAGTGGCGCTTCACGCCGCCCACCCACGTGGTGGCCGCGTTCCGCGCCGCGCTCGACCAGTTCCTGGAGGAAGGCGGCCAGCCCGTGCGCGGCGAACGATACCGCCGCAACTACGAAGCGCTGGTCGGCGGCATGGCGGATCTCGGCTTCCGCCCCTTCCTCGCGCCGCAGGTGCAGGCGCCGATCATCGTCACCTTCCACGCGCCAGCCGATGCGCGCTACGACTTCAGGACCTTCTACGCGAAGGTGCGCGACCGTGGCTACATCCTCTATCCGGGCAAGCTGACGCAGGTGGAGACGTTCCGCGTGGGCTGCATCGGCGCCATCGACGACAACGAGATGCGCAACGTGGTGACCGCCGTGGGCGAGGCACTCAGGGAGATGGGCATTGCATCGCAGCCGGCGCTGGCGAAAGCCGCGTAATTTCCGTCGCCCCCGCGAAGGCGGGGGCCCAGCGTCGTTCAACTGGCCGACAAAGTCACTGGGTCCCCGCGTACGCGGGGACGACGAGTCCAAACGCCGTCTCTCATGTCCCCACCTTCCGACTTCCAGCTCTTCGCCTTCCTTGCCGTCATGCTGTCGGCGCTCATGCACGCGTCGTGGAACGCCATCGTCAAGATCGGCGGCGACCGCCTCTCGTCGATGGCGCTGATCGACGTCTTCTGCTTCGTCGTCGCCATTCCATTCCTGTTCTTCGTGCCGGTACCGGCGCCGCAGGTCTGGCCCTTCCTGCTCGCCACGGTGGGGGTGGAGGTGGTCTACAAGCTCTCGCTGGTGGCCGCGTACAACCGGGGCGACTTCAGCCAGGCATACCCGCTGATGCGCGGCTCCGCGCCGATGATGGTGGCGGTCCTGCTGCTCCTGCTCGGTGCCGAGCGGCTCGGCCCGGGCGGCTATGCCGGCATCGCGCTGATCTGCGTGGGGCTGGTGAGCCTGGTGCGCTGGCGCCAGCAGACGCCCGACCTGATGGGCTTCGCGCTGCTGGCCGGCGCCTGCCTCGCCGCCGGCACCGTGATCGACGGCACCGCGGTCAAGCGGCACGGCGAGGTCTTCACCTATGTGTTCTGGCTGCAGGCGATGAGCCACGTCTTCATGCCGACCTACGCCTTCACCCGGCGCGGGCGCGCGCTGGTCGACCTGCTGAAGGCCGAATGGAAGCGGGCGTGGCTGGGGGGCATCAACCGGGCGGGGTCATACGGGCTGATGCTGTGGGCGATGACGATGGCCCCTGTCACCAAGCTCGCCGCGCTGCGCGAGTCGAGCGTGATCTTTGCCGCGCTGCTCGGGCACTTCCTGCTGCGCGAGCATTTCGACCGGCGGCGCGGGGTGGCGACCGCGCTGGTGCTGGCCGGCATCCTGACGCTGCAGCTGGCGCGCTAGGCTGACTTTGCCGCGCCGGCAGCGTGGTGAGCCTTGCGCGCATTGGCTCGATGCGCGCAAGGCTGTCTTCGCACACACGCTTCCTCCTGCTTTTCTACTGCTGCGCTCCTCCTTCTCCCTCCTGGTCCTCCTCACTTCAGCTGGATCGCAAACGTCGCGCTTGCCGGGCTCTGCGACGACGTGAAGCGCACGGTCGACGGCTGCTGGCACCAGAAGCCTGAGGAATTGCCCAGCGAATTGCCCGGATTGACGACGCCGCTGGTGTTCGTAAGTATCTGGTCATAGTTCCAGTTCCCGAGTGCATCGACCACCGCGGTCGCGATCACGGCACCTGCGGCGTTGCCCGTGCATTGGCCGTTGACCTTGTAGGTCCCGTTGGTATAAGCCGCCGTGATGGTCTGGCCGGCGGCGGGGCTGGCGACACCGGTCAGGGTCCAGCGGCCGGTCTTCTGCGTGTAGATCGCCTTGCTCGGCGCCAGCGCCTCGCCCGCCGACACGTTCACCGTCACGGTCGCCGGCAGGGCGGACTGCGCGCCCAGGCGGTCCACCGCCACGTAGGTGAAGGTGGCCGGGCCGGTGGCCATGCCGGAGGCCGGCGTAAAGGTCACGCTGCCACCGTTGAAGGTGGCGCCCGCCGTCAGGCCGAGGTTGGTGTTGCCGGTCACGATCTTCGCGCCGGCGAGATCGGCCGCGCCATCCGGATCGGCGTCGTTGGCCAGGACGTTCACGCTGGTGGCGATACCACGCACCCCGCCGACGGTGTCGTTGGCGGCAACTGGCGGGTCGTTGACCGGGGTGATCGTCACCGCCACCGAGGCGGTGTTCGACGTCTTGCCGTCGACCGTCACCGCGTAGCTGAACGTGTCGGTGCCGCTGGCATTCAGCTTGGGGATGTAGCCGATGGTGCCGTCCGCATTGGCCGTTGCCGTGCCCAGCGTGGCAGGGCTCGTCACCGCCACCGTGATGGTCGTGCCGGTGGTGTTCGTGTCATTGCCGAGCACGTTGATGACCTGCGGCATCGTGCATTGCGTGGAGCCGGTGGCCGGCGTCGTCGGCTGGCAGTCCTCGAAGATCGTGATGGTGTCGTTGGTCGCCACCGGCAGGCCGCCGGTGCCGGCGGCCACGGTGCCCGGCGCGACCTGGCGCTGGTTGCGTCCGCCGCCGGACGACACCAGCGTCACGCTCTCCGGCGCGCCCAGCTGTTGCTGGACCACCAGCTTGCCGGTCGCGTCCAGGTCGCCGAAGCCGTCGGCGGTCAGCGTCTGCGCCTTGACCTTGTCGCTCGATACCGCCTTGATCGACATGGCCTGGGTGGACGCGTCGTACAGCGCCTCGGTGATGAAGATCTGGTCGCCGAGCGGCGCGGGGATGTAGGACGTGACGGCCTGCCCCGCCGAGGTGACGGCGTTGGCCTGCACGCACACCTCCGTGCCGATCGACGCGGGCGCGCTGTTGCCGTGGTAATTGCTGCCGGTCGCGAACATCTGCGTCGACTGGCTGCCGGCGCCGGCCGGCGGGCCAAACGGGGGGATCGGGTTGCCGAAGGTGTCCGTCCCGGCCGACGAGCACCCGGCGTCGTAGTAGGCGAGCTGCGATGCCACCACGGCAGACGGCGGCGCGGCCGGCAGGCGGGCCTGCGCGGCGGGGCTGGCGGTGGCGTAGACGTCGACGCGGTTGCCGGTGGCGGCGGAGCGCGCATAGCTCGCCCGCTTCACATGCACGTCACCGGTGATGGCGCCTTCGAACAGGCGGCCCGCCACCGTGAAGTCGGTGGTCTGGTAGACGAAGCCGTTCGGCCCTTCCACGCGGAACACGTTCGGATTGAGTTTCGTACCGTCGGCGAGAACGTAGGGCGGCAGCGGGCTGCCCGTCACCGGACCGAGGCGTGCCGGGTCGGCAATGTAGCGGCGGCCGTTGTTCGGGTAGGGCGTGGCGGCACCGGTGGCGACCAGCGTGTCGTAGAACCCGTCCTGTCCCGGCAGAAGGTCCGGGATGGCGGGCACTTCCGATCCGCCGGGCTGAAGGGACGGCAGCAGGAAGGGGCCCACGCGGCCGCCGAGGGCTTCGACGAAGTTGCCCGGCGTCAGCCCGACGTCCTCGGTAAAGAAGATGCCGCGCGGTTGATTCGCGACCTGGTTCGTAAAGACGAACTTGCCGAACGGGGTGTAGAAGGTGTAGTCGCCATCGTACGGAACAGGTATCAGCTTGACGCGAACGCGGCCAAAGACCATCTGGTTCCCGGGCACGACCGGACCCGTGGAGAATGCGCCTTCCAGCCCGAGGTCGAGCAGGATGGTCGTGGTGCCCTGCGTGCCCGGGATCGTCGCCTTGCGGTCGCCGGCATTGCCGAGCCAGAAGAAATGCTCCTCGCCGAAGTTCGACGGGAAGACCTCGGGTGCCGTACCGCTGGGGATGTCGGCCGGCAGCAGCACGCACCAGCCACCGCTCAGTTCCGCCTGCGTCGCGTTCTGGCAGAAGTCCATCGTCACGCCGCTCTTGTCCTGGTACCACTGCGGATAGCCGTTGGCGCTGTTGATCGGCCCGACGCGGGCCAGCTCGGCGCCGGCGCTGCCCGGACCCAATGCGAGCGTGGCGGCGAGCGCAATGGTGCGGATTCTCGTGTTCATCCCGTTCTCCCTGGTAAAGCTGGCGGACGCTGTCGTGTCCCGCCTGTCTTGCGCTGGCCGGCTGGATTGCATCGATCCTCGCCTGGTCACTTTGATGCTATGTGCGGCGGCGTCCGGCTTGTAGGGCCGACCCGCGTGAAATTCGCGGACCGATGGTCGGCTTTGCGATGGGACTTTGGTCTGATGGGAGAAGGCTCGGCGATCCGGCGCGGCGAATGCGCGACGGCGGTCGCCACGGAGACCGGGAGGGGAAGGGAAAGAGGGGGAAGGGAAAGAGGATGACGCGCGTTCAGCGCATCTGTCGCTGCGCCGGCAGCTCGCGATGGGAAGCGAGCAGCGCCGCCTCCACCCGGCTGCGCACCTGCAGTTTCTGCAGGATGTTGGTGACGTAGTGCTTGATCGTCTTCTCGGACAGGAAGATGCGCTGGCCGATCTCGCGGTTGGTCAGCCCGACGCCGATCAGCCCGAGGATCTCGCGCTCGCGGTCGGTCAGTTCCTGCAGCGGGTCGGGCGCGCGGCTGCGCGTGAGCGACGCCAGCATCTCGGACGCGAGCGGGGGCGACACATAGACCTCGCCGTGCAGCGTGGCACGCAGGACGTCCAGCAGCTTCTGCGGCGACACGCCCTTCAGCACATAGGCGCGCGCGCCCGCCTTGAAGGCTTCGAGCAACGTGTCCTGATCCTCCGACGCCGTCAGCAGCACGATGGCCGCGGCCGGACACGCCGTGGCGATCTTCGCCGCCGTCACCAGCCCGCTCCAGCCGGGCATGCTGACGTCGAGCAGCACGATCTCCGGCAGCAGGTCGCGCGCGAGCGGCAGCGCCTCTTCGCCGGACCCGGCCTCGCCGACCACGGTGAACTCGCCCGACGCGTTCAGCGACTGCACCACGCCCTGCCGGAACAGAGGATGGTCGTCCACGACCAGAATCCGGACCGTATTAGGCATCCTGTATCTCCGGCATGCCGAGCGGCAGGCTCACCCGGATGGTGGTCCCCCGGCCCGGCGAACTGACGATCTCGAACGACCCGCCCAGCAACTCGGCGCGCTCGCGCATGCCGACCAGGCCCTGCCCGCCGCCGCGTGCGGTCACAGCAGCCATGGCGGCCCGCGTGGCCAGTGCCGCAGGGTCGAAGCCCGCGCCCGCATCGGCCACCTCGATCCACAACTGGCTGTCCTCCGCCCGCACCTCCGCCCGAACCTCCACCCGCTGTCCCACGCCGCCCGCATGGCGGTAGCCGTTGGACAGGGCTTCCTGCAGGAGCCGGTACAGCGCGATCCGCACGGGCAGCGAATCGTCGTCCTCGATCTCGTCGATCCGCTGGTCCACGCGGATGCCCGACTTGCGCTCGTAGTCGCGGATGGCGCGCCGGGCGACGTCGGCCACGGGCAGGCGGTCGATATCGGGCAGCCGCAGGCCGCCGGAGATGCTGCGCAGGTCGGTCAGCGCGGACGTGAGCGACGAGCGGATCGAGTCCACCGGCGCCGGCGCCTGCGCGCCGTGCGTGGCGAGGCAACCGCGGCACCGGTCGGCCAGCGCCTCTACCTGCATCAGCGCGAGGCCCATGTCCTGGCCCGGCCCGTCGTGCAGGTCGGACGAGATCTGCCGCAGGAACTGCTCGTTGACCGCCGTGCTGCCGGCCGCCGCGCGCCGCACGCGCTCGTGCAGCGACTCGTTCTGGGCGATCAGCTCCGAAAGCTGCGCCACCTTGTCCTTCAGCTCCTGCCGCTGGCGCCCGATGATGCGGCTGCCCCGGTGCACCAGCCCGAACAGCAGCAGGTACATGGTGAGCACGGTCAGGGCCACCACGCCCCAGCTCCTGGCCTGCGCGAAGAGGGCCTCGTGGTTCAGTTCGTCGGTGGTCTGGTAGAACTCGGCCACCGCGATGACGCGGCCGGTGCCGTCGCCGTGGATGGGCACGTAGGTCTCGATGAGTTCGTCCCAGTTGCCGGCCTCCGCCGAATTCTCGTCGTGTTCGAGCGGGCTGACCTCGGAATGCACGCTGCCGTTCAGCGCCGCTTCCAGCCCCTCCTCGATGGGAAACTTGCGGCCGATGAGCGCCGTGTTGCTGCTGTACAGCACGCGGCCATCCGGCAGCCAGACCTTGAAGGAGACGATGCGGTCGCCCAGCGGCGTGTTGTGCAGCAGCCGGCCGAGCGCCTGCCGGTCATCCGGCGTCAGGTCCTCGGCGTGCCGCAGCGTCTGCACGTGCGGCGCCACGAAGCTCTCGACGTAGAGGCCCGTCATCCCGCCCATCCGGTTGACCACCCCGTCCTTGACCTCCTGGCTGACCAGCACGCCGATCACCAGCATGCCGACCACCAGCACCGGCAGGCTGGTGACAAGAAACTGGCGCGACAGGCTCAGGTCCGCGAGGGCTCTCAAGATCGGAACTCCTTTCATGATGGAACTCCCTTTCTGAAGCCTATAAGCCGGGACCGGGCAAGGGAATGGACCATGGTCGCAATAAGACAGGACCATGGGCCGCTGAATGTCGCACCCATGGATCATGTTATCCGACGGCACCGCTTTCTATAGTGAGCCTGACGTTGTAATACGAGGCCGCGACAGGAGGAGCCAGGCAGGAGGAAAGGCTGAAGACATGAAGCGCCGGGCGTGCATCGTCCGGATGATTGTCCGTGCCGGGAAGGTGTGATAAGCGCCCCCGGGGCTCCCTGTCCTGCCGCACGCCAGGACCGAAGCAAATCGACCGATTTCAGCGCGCCGCGTCGGACCATTCGCAAAGCCGGCTTCCGACCCGCGCCCCCTGCGCCCTCTATCCCCGGGACTGCGCAGGCTCTTTATGCCCCCGCCGCACCGGTTTGCTCCCCTCTCCCATGCATGGGAGAGGGGAGCAAACAATGCGCCTCTTCATTCTGCGAGACGGTTCTCAGGGCCGCTGGTCGCGTTGTTCCAGCGCCCGGTCCTTGGCGGCGTCGTTGCTCTCGGCGTCGTCCAGCGAGTGGGTCCGCTTCACGCCGCCCTCGTCCTTGGCCAGTTCGGCGAGGTGGCGGTAGAACACCACGAGCTGCTTCATCTCCTGCTCGTCGAGGTCCTCGATGGCCACCAGCCGGTTGCTGGCGCCGCGGTGCGAGGCCAGCAGTTCGTTCAGCTTCAGGTGCACGGCCACGGCGTCCTTGTTGGCGCTCTGCTGGATCAGGAACACCATCAGGAAGGTGACGATGGTGGTGCCCGTGTTGATGACGAGTTGCCAGGTTTCCGAGAAATCGAAGATGGGCCCGGTGAGGGCCCACACGAGCACCAGCCCGACGGCCAGCACGAACGCCGTCGCGGAGCCGGCATGCCGCGTCGCGGCGCCGGCGAAGCGATCGAACTGGCGCAGCAGGCCGTGGCGCGAGGTGGGCTCCGCGGTGTCCGGCGGGGGGGCGATGCCGCCGGACATGGTGGGTGGCTCCATGGGATCTCCCTGTTCCTTCCTCTTCCATCAGGCTCGATGAGGTTCAGCGCGGGCGCTGGTCGTCCATCCACGGATCATAGTGGTCCGCCTCCCAGTAGGGCGCGATGCCGTAGTACGAGTGGATGCTGGTGGCCCACTGCGGGTCGCCCATCATCGGCCAGTGGTCCTTGTCGAAGCCCGGTGCGGCCTTCAGGCGTTCCTTGTCGATGCCGACCACGAAGCATTTCCGGCGCGTATCGAGCGTCAGCGCCGACCAGGGCAGCGCGAACAGCTTCTCGCCCATGCCCAGGAAGCCGCCCATCGCCAGCACGGCGTAGGCGATGCGCCCGCCCATCATGTCGAGCATGATGTGGTCAATGGTGCCGAGGTCGTCGCCCGCGGGATCGACCACGCGGTTCTTCTCGAGGGTGTCGGCGGCCATCACGAAGGGGCCGGGGCCGCGCGGATTGGGGTCCACTTGGCCGACGATGGCGGCGCCTTCGGGCGCGGTGCCGCGGGGCTGGAGATCATTGGGGTTCATGGCGTTGGCTCCGGTAGGTGCAATCTGGATGCAATCTGGATGCGTGGGATCCAGGGGATTGGGTGCGGGGTCGGGTGCGGGATTCGGTGCTGGATTCAGTTCGGATTCACTTCGAAGAGGTCGACGCCTTTGCCGACTTCCCCGTCGTGCCCTTGCGATGGCCGGCTGGCTTGGCGCCCGCGGGCTGGTGTTCGCTGCCGGGCTTGAGCTTCCAGTCCACATCGTCTTGCGCGGTCTGGGTGCGCGCTTCCGTATGCATGGCGGCGCTCGGCGAGATCGGGTCGCTGGCCGGGAAGGTCATGTCGAGCGAGTCGTCGACGGCGGACTGGTAGGTCTTGCGCGCGGCCGGCTTTTGCGTGCTCTTGTGCGTGTTGGCCGCGGGCTTGTGAGAAGCCTTGGCGGAGGCTTTGGCCGGCGGCTTGTGCGGCGCCTTGGGGGCGCCCCCCTTGTGCGCGGCCTGCGCGGTCTTGTGCGATTGCGCTTTCTGCATGACGAGTCCTCCTGCATGGATGCATGGGTGTGACCTTGCGAGTCATGCAATCGGCGGGCCAGTCAGCGGGACGCCGACAGCCGTGGCGGCACTGTCACGTGGAAGGAGGAAGGGAGGAAGCGGGGCGAGCAGGACTTGCGCGCACGGCCGGCGGGAACCGGTAAAAACTACCGCCGAGACCGGGCACAACCAGGCACGAACAAGGCAGGACAGCGGCAGAGACGGCGCGTCAGGCCGAGACCGCCTTGCGCGGAAACCGCACGCCGATGCAGACCGTGACGTGGTCGTCCGGGCCGTTCTGGCCATCCGCCGACAGCGCCGCGCCGTGCAGTTCCACCATGCGCCGCGTCAGCAGCAGCGCGCTGCTCTGCCGCGCCGTGGGCCCGCCGCCGGACGGCATCCGGCGCTCGAAGAACTCGGACAGCGCCGCCACCCGCGTAGCCGCGCGTGCTGCGTCCACCGGCGGACTGTCGGTAATGCGCAGCTTCACGTGGTCCGGCTCGGCCCGGAGGTGCGCGGTGACCACGCCGCCCACCGGCGCGCGCCAGATGCAGTGGATCAGGAGGTGGCGCAACAGCGGCGCCAGGCGCAGCGAATCGCCGTCGACCACGAAGCCCTGGTCGGGGCTGGCGCCATCGATGGCGGCGTCGAGCGGGGCCAGCGTGACGCCGCGCGCCTCGGCGGCGGGGCGGCGGTCGGCAATGGCCTGCGTCATGGCCGCGCACAGGTCCACCGGCTGCCAGACCGGATGGCTCTCGTCGATCAGCAGCCGCACGGCCTCTTCCATTTCCTCGATCAGCGCAACCTGCTGCTGCATGCCGGCGCGGATGCCGTCGAGCGCGCGCTGCGCGGGCGCCGTCAGCGATTCGACCGAGCGTTCGAGCACGTAGCTCCAGCTCTGGATGGCGTTGAGCGACGAGCGCAAGTCGTGCGCCGCCTGCTCGATCAGCGCGCCAGCCTCGCCGGCACTGCGCACTTCCACCGGGCTGGCCGGGGCCAGCGGTGTGGTGGCAACTCCCGCGGCGGAGGCCTCGGGCGTCGGATCGGAAGGCTGCGATTGCTCATTCATCGGGTGGCTAACTCGGTCGGTCAGTCGGTCGGTCAGGCATGGTCGGCGGTCTTGTCGAGGTCTTCGCTGCCCCTGGACACCGGCCCGTCCGCGCCGCGCTGGCGCAGCCAGTCGGGCAACTCGCCGCGTGCGGCATAGTCCTCGAGCCGGTTGTACAGGGTCTTCAGGCTGATGCCGAGAATCTCGGCGGCGTGCTTCTTCACGCCGGCGCACTGCTCCAGCGTGGCGAAGATCAGCTGGCGGTCGGCCTCCGCCAGCGACATCCCCACCGGCACCGACACCACCGCCGCGCTCGACTGCTGCTCGGTCTCCACCTGCAGCGGCACCTGCACCTCGGTGATCAGGTCGTCGTCCGCGAGGATGTACGCCCGCTGCACGAAGTTGCGCAGCTCGCGCACATTGCCGGGCCAGCCGTGCAGGCGCAGGCTCTCCAGCACGGGCGGGGCGAAGCGGCGCTGCGTGCCCTGCTCGGCATTGAACTGCTCCAGCATGGTGTTGGCGATCTGGATCACGTCGTCGCCGCGCGCGCGCAGCGGCGGCAGTTCGATCGGGAATACGTTGAGCCGGTGGTAGAGGTCCGCGCGCAGCTTGCCGTGCGCCACGGCTTCCTCGGGGTTGCGGTTGGTGGCGGCGAGCACGCGCACGTCGGCATGGCATTCGCGGTTGGTGCCCACGCGCATGAACGCGCCGGTCTCCAGCACGCGCAGCAGCTTGACCTGCAGCTCGGCGGGCATCTCGGTGATCTCGTCGAGGAAGAGCGTGCCGCCGTCGGCGCGCTCGAAGTAGCCCTTGTG
>Ga0160472_100209_pt1 | contig 73018 bp, 61 predicted proteins | sample HID1973M_E11MG_FD_108267 | JGI IMG/M metagenome (GOLD analysis project Ga0160472, IMG submission 108267) | Enriched mosquito-associated microbial communities from UW Madison campus, WI, USA - HID1973M_E11 MG | ecosystem: Host-associated > Arthropoda: Insects > Digestive system > Unclassified ... | reverse complement strand
TTCCGCGCTGGCGACAACGCGCCTATGGCGTACGTCGAGTTGGTTGATCGTGCTACTGCCGGCGAAGCTGTATCCGCCGAGTAAGACGTCAGTCTGAAACGAAAAACCGGGCCTAGTGCCCGGTTTTTTGTTGCCCTGAAAAAAGTCGCGCACAAAAAATTCCGCGCTGTCGTGAGATAGATCATTAGAAATTATCTATCGATATATAAAGGTTAATGAATTTGTAGATGTCATATCGATGATCGATACTTCCTCTCAGCCGATTAGCCGGCCGTTCAAGACCGACAGAGGAAGGAACAACTCATGAGTCAAAGCAAAACGCTTACCACCGCCAGCGGCGCTCCAGTGGCCGACAACCAGAATTCCCGTTCCGCCGGCCCACGCGGCCCGCTGCTGCTCGACGACTTTCACCTGATCGAGAAGCTTGCCCATTTCAACCGTGAGAACATCCCGGAGCGCCGCGTCCACGCGAAAGGCTCGGGTGCCTACGGTACCTTCACCGTCACCCGCGATATTACCCAGTACACCAGCGCCAAACTGTTTGAGTCGGTTGGCAAGCAAACCCCAACCTTCCTGCGGTTCTCCACTGTGGGTGGCGAGCGCGGTTCGGCTGACACCGAGCGCGATCCCCGTGGTTTTGCCCTGAAGTTCTACACCGAGGAAGGTAACTGGGACATCATTGGTAACAACACCCCGGTGTTCTTCATCCGTGATCCTCTGAAGTTTCCGGATTTCATTCACACCCAGAAACGCCTGCCGCAAAGTAATCTGAAAAGTGCGCAGATGATGTGGGACTTCTGGTCGCACTCGCCCGAGGCGCTGCACCAGGTCACCATCCTGTTTTCTGATCGTGGCATTCCCGATGGCTACCGGCACATGCACGGCTTTGGCAGCCACACCTATAGCCTGATCAGCGCCAATGGCGAACGTCATTGGGTCAAGTGGCACTACAAGACCCAACAGGGCATCAAGAACCTCGCACCGGCCGAAGCGGCGCGCCTGGCCGGCACCGACCCGGATTACGCCCAGCGTGACCTGTTCGAAGCCATCGAGCGTGGTGATTTCCCGAAATGGTCCGTGTGCATCCAGATCATGACCGAAGATCAGGCCGCAGCGCACTACGAGAACCCGTTCGACGTGACCAAGACCTGGTCGCAGAAAGAGTTTCCGCTGATTGAAGTGGGTGTGCTTGAGCTGAACCGTAACCCGCAGAATTACTTCGCCGAAGTTGAGCAAGCAGCGTTCGGTCCAAGCAATATGGTGCCAGGCGTCGGCCTGTCGCCGGATCGCATGCTGCAAGGCCGTGTATTCGCTTACGCCGATGCCCACCGCTACCGTATCGGCACCAATCATCAGCAATTGCCGGTGAACGCCCCTCGCAGTCCGGTTAATACCTACCAGCGCGATGGTTCGATGGCCTTCGGCAGCAATGGCGGTGCAGCGCCGAACTACGAGCCCAACAGCTACGTTGAGTCGCCGAAGCAGGCGCCTCGATACGCCGAGCCGGCCTTGGCCCTGAGCGGCGCGGCGGATCGTTATGATCACCGCGAAGACACCGACTACTACAGCCACGCAGGTGCATTGTTCCGCTTGATGTCTGAAGATCAGAAAGCGTTGCTGGTCAGCAACATCGCCGGTGCGATGGCAGGGGTTTCCAGTGACGTGGTCGATCGTCAGTTGCAGCATTTCTACAAGGCCGATCCGGCGTATGGAGAAGCAATCGCAAAGCTGCTCAACGTACAGATTAACGAAGTCTAAATGAGAAGCAGAACCGCCCTTATTTGGGCGGTTTTTGCGTTATTTAACTCGGTTTTCTCAGAATATCTTCGCTTTTATTGCGTCTGTCGAGTGACGTTATGGTCAGGTTGGTTCAAACTATAACTTTCAAGCAGGGAGATGTAGGGCGATGCAAGGCCACCCAGACGTACTCGATTACCTCAACACGTTGCTGACCGGCGAACTGGCAGCGCGTGATCAATATTTCATCCATTCGCGGATGTACGAGGACTGGGGTTTCACCAAGCTCTACGAACGTATCAACCATGAGATGGAAGAAGAAGCAGGGCATGCCGACGCGCTGATGCGCCGGATCCTGATGCTCGAAGGCACGCCACGCATGCGTCCCGACGACCTGGATGTCGGTACCACCGTGACAGAAATGCTCGAAGCGGACTTGCGCCTGGAATACAAGGTCCGTGCTGCGCTGTGCAAAGGCATCAAGCTGTGCGAGCAGCACAAGGACTATGTCAGCCGCGAGATGCTGCGGGTTCAGTTGCATGACACTGAAGAAGACCACACCTACTGGCTTGAAAAGCAGTTGGGTCTGATCAAGTTGATCGGTCTCGAGAATTACCTGCAATCCCACGCCTGATTGCGACAAATACAAAAAAGCCCCTGTCATTGACGAAATGACAGGGGCTTTTTCATGACCGGTGATCAGGCACGATCACGTTCCAGCAACGGCTTGAGGTAGTAGCCGGTGTGAGATTGCTTCATCTCGGCGACTTCCTCCGGCGTACCGACCGCAATGATCTGCCCGCCTTTGGAGCCCCCTTCAGGACCCAGGTCCACCAGCCAGTCAGCGGTCTTGATCACGTCCAGGTTGTGCTCGATCACCACCACGGTATTGCCGTGGTCGCGCAGGCGATGCAGTACGTCTAGCAGTTGCTGGATATCGGCGAAATGCAGTCCGGTGGTCGGCTCATCGAGGATGTACAAGGTCTTGCCGGTATCACGCTTGGACAATTCGCGAGACAGTTTCACCCGCTGGGCTTCACCGCCGGACAGGGTGGTCGCCGATTGGCCCAGCTTGATATACGACAGGCCGACGTCCATCAATGTTTGCAGCTTGCGCGCCAGGGCCGGCACCGCATCAAAGAACTCCCGCGCTTCCTCGATCGTCATTTCGAGGGTTTCGTGGATGTTCTTGCCCTTGTACTTGATCTCCAGGGTCTCGCGGTTGTAGCGCTTGCTTTTGCACACGTCGCACGGCACGTAGATGTCCGGCAGAAAGTGCATCTCCACCTTGATCAGGCCGTCACCCTGACAGGCCTCGCAGCGCCCGCCCTTGACGTTGAAAGAGAAGCGCCCCGGCCCGTAGCCCCGGGAGCGGGACTCCGGTACGCCGGCGAACAGCTCGCGGATCGGCGTGAACAGCCCGGTATAGGTCGCCGGGTTGGAGCGCGGGGTTCGGCCGATCGGGCTCTGGTCGATGTCGACGACCTTGTCCAGGTGCTCCAGGCCCTTGATGCTGTCATGGGCGGCCGCTTCAAGGGTGGTCGCGCCGTTCAGGGCTGTCGCGCTCAGCGGGAACAGGGTGTTGTTGATCAGGGTCGACTTGCCCGAACCGGATACGCCGGTGACGCAGGTCAGCAGGCCGATCGGAATGTCCAGATCGACATTGCGCAAATTGTTGCCTCGGGCGCCCTTGAGCGACAGCGACAGCTTTTTATTGCGAGGCGTGCGCTTGGCCGGGACTTCGATCTTGACCCGTCCCGACAGGTATTTTCCCGTCAGGGAATCAGGATGAGCCATAACCTCGGCCGGTGTACCTTCGGCGACGATATGCCCGCCGTGAACGCCGGCACCCGGGCCGATATCGACCACGTAGTCGGCCAGGCGAATGGCGTCTTCATCGTGCTCGACCACGATCACCGTGTTGCCGATGTCGCGCAGGTGCTTGAGGGTGCCGAGCAGGCGATCGTTGTCGCGCTGGTGCAGGCCGATCGAAGGTTCGTCGAGGATGTACAGCACGCCCACCAGGCCGGCGCCGATCTGGCTGGCCAGGCGAATACGCTGGGCCTCGCCGCCAGACAAGGTGTCGGCGCTGCGGTCCAGGGACAGATAATCGAGACCGACGTTGACCAGGAACTGCAGGCGCTCGCGGATTTCCTTGAGGATTTTGTCAGCAATTTCGCCACGACGGCCGGTGAGTTTGAGTCCGCCGAAGTACTCGGACGCATCGCCGATCGGCAGGTTGGTCACCGCCGGCAGAGTTTTCTCGCCGACCCAGACGTGCCGCGCTTCGCGGCGCAGGCGCGTGCCACGGCAGTCCGGGCAAGACTGGGTGCTGAGGAACTTGGCCAGCTCTTCGCGCACCGATGCGGACTCGGTCTCGCGGTAGCGCCGCTCCAGGTTCGGTACGATGCCTTCGAAGGGGTGCGAGCGTTTGACGATATCGCCGCGGTCGTTCAGGTACTTGAAGTCGACGTTCTGCGAGCCGCTGCCGTGCAGGATGAATTTCTGCTGATCGGCGGGCAGTTCATTGAAGGGTACTTCCAGGCTGAACTTATAGTGCGAGGCCAGCGACCCCAGCATCTGGAAATAATAGACATTGCGCCGGTCCCAGCCGCGAATCGCTCCTTCGGCCAGGGTCAGGTCGCCGTTGACCAGACGCTTGATGTCGAAGAACTGCTTCACGCCCAGGCCATCGCAGGTTGGGCAAGCGCCGGCCGGGTTGTTGAAGGAGAACAGCTTGGGTTCCAGCTCGCTGATGGCGTGGCCGCAGATCGGGCAGGCGAAACGCGCCGAGAAGATCATTTCCTCCCCTGGCTCGTCGTCCATCGGTGCCACCAGTGCAATGCCGTCCGCCAGCTTCAGGGCCGTCTCGAACGACTCGGCAAGGCGTTGCTGCAGGTCGGCGCGGACCTTGAAACGGTCGACCACAACATCGATGGAATGCTTCTTCTGCTTGTCGAGCTTGGGCGCTTCGTCCAGCTCGTAAAGCTTGCCGTTGATCCGCGCACGCACGAAACCCTGGGCACGCAGCTCTTCGAAGACCGACAGGTGTTCGCCTTTGCGCTCGCGTATCACCGGCGCCAGCAGCATCAGTTTGCTGCCTTCCGGTTCGGCGAGGACCAGGTCGACCATCTGGCTGACGGTCTGCGCTTCCAGCGGAATGTCATGGTCCGGGCAGCGCGGGATACCGACGCGGGCATACAGCAGGCGCAGGTAGTCGTAGATCTCGGTGATGGTGCCGACCGTTGAACGCGGGTTGTGCGAGGTCGACTTCTGCTCGATGGAGATCGCGGGCGACAGGCCTTCGATGGTATCGACATCGGGCTTTTCCATCATCGACAGGAACTGCCGGGCGTAGGCCGACAGGGATTCGACGTAACGGCGCTGGCCTTCGGCGTACAGGGTGTCGAAAGCCAGGGACGACTTGCCGGATCCGGACAGGCCGGTGATGACGATCAGCTTGTCCCTTGGCAGGGTCAGGTCGATGTTCTTCAGGTTGTGGGTTCGAGCCCCACGAATCAGGATCTTGTCCAAAGTGGCCTCGCACGGCGGGCGTCGAAAACGTAGGAGTATACGGCCAAATACTGGATGGATGCACACTATCAAATCAGCGATGGGCCGGGCTACATGAAGAGTGTGTCAGCAAAGCGCGGCAAAGCGTCGCGATATATCCCGACAATCGATGGGACTGGTAGAATCGCCGCCGGTTCACATGAGGTTATTCCATGCACGATCCCCACAGCGAGCGCATGAGTGGTAGCGAGACCCGCGCGGCAAGCGGGCTGGCCCTGGTGTTCGCCTTCCGTATGCTGGGCATGTTCATGGTGTTGCCGGTACTGGCGACCTATGGCATGGACCTGGCGGGCGCGACCCCGGCCCTGATCGGGCTGGCGATTGGCGCATACGGCCTGACCCAGGCCATTTTCCAGATTCCGTTCGGCATCATTTCCGATCGTATCGGTCGACGCCCGGTGATTTACCTGGGGTTGATCGTGTTCGCCCTCGGCAGTGTGCTGGCGGCCAATGCCGATTCGATCTGGGGCGTGATCGCCGGACGCATCCTGCAAGGCGCCGGGGCGATTTCCGCGGCGGTCATGGCCCTGCTGTCTGACCTGACCCGCGAGCAGCACCGGACCAAGGCCATGGCCATGATCGGCATGACCATCGGGCTGTCGTTCGCCGTTGCCATGGTGGTCGGCCCCTTGCTGACCCGTGCCTTCGGCCTGTCCGGGCTGTTCCTCGCCACGGGCGGCATGGCGCTGATCGGGATCATCATCGTGATGTTCATGGTGCCGCGTTCCACCGGGCCGCTGCAGCACCGTGAGTCTGGAGTCGCCCGCCAGGCGCTGATGCCGACGCTCAAGCACCCGGACCTGCTGCGCCTGGACCTGGGCATTTTTGTGTTGCACGCCATGTTGATGTCGAGCTTCGTCGCCTTGCCACTGGCACTGGTTGAGAAGGCCGGTCTGCCCAAGGAGCAGCACTGGTGGGTGTACCTGACTGCGCTGCTGATTTCTTTCTTCGCCATGATCCCGTTCATTATCTACGGCGAGAAGAAACGCAAAATGAAACGAGTTTTACTCGGCGCCGTCGTGACGCTGATGCTCACTGAGCTATTCTTCTGGCAGTTCGGCGACAGCTTGCGGGCTCTGGTGATCGGTACTGTGGTGTTTTTCACTGCGTTCAATCTGCTGGAAGCTTCGTTGCCGTCACTGATCAGCAAGGTTTCACCCGCAGGTGGCAAGGGCACCGCGATGGGGGTTTATTCCACCAGTCAATTCCTTGGGTCGGCACTGGGCGGCATTCTCGGCGGCTGGATGTACCAGCATGGCGGTCTGTCGGTTGTGTTCCTCGGATGCGCCGGTCTGGCTGCCCTCTGGCTGGTCTTTGCTGTTACCATGCGCGAACCTCCCTACGTCACGAGCCTGCGCTTGCCGTTGTCGCCTGAGGCGATCCGCGAAGCGGGTCTGGTCGAGCGCCTGAAGGCGGTTGTAGGGGTAACAGATGCAGTGATCGTCGCGGAAGAGGCGGCGATTTACATCAAACTGGACACCGAATTATTGGATCGCACCACCCTGGAAAGCCTGGTGAACAACCCGGCCGGGGCAGCGTGCGTAGCCTAGGAGAACGTTATGGCCCGTGGGGTTAACAAAGTCATATTGGTCGGCACTTGCGGCCAGGATCCCGAAGTTCGCTACCTGCCTAACGGTAATGCCGTGACCAACCTGAGTCTGGCGACCAGCGAACAGTGGACCGATAAGCAAACCGGTCAGAAAGTCGAAAAGACCGAATGGCACCGTGTGTCGATGTTCGGCAAAGTCGCGGAAATCGCCGGCGAGTACTTGCGCAAAGGTTCGCAGGTGTACATCGAAGGCAAACTGCAGACCCGCGAGTGGGAAAAAGACGGTATCAAGCGTTACACCACTGAAATCGTGGTCGACATGCAAGGCACCATGCAACTGCTCGGCGGCCGTCCACAGGGCGACCAACAGGGCCAGCAGGGCGGCGGCAACAACTACCAGCAATCCGCTCCGCGCCAGCAGGCTCCACGTCCTGCTCCGCAACAGCAGCCACAGCGCCCGGCCCCTCAACAGGCCGCGCCGCAACCGGCTCCGGACTTCGACAGCTTTGATGATGATATTCCGTTCTAGCCCGGATAAAAGTCAGTTTTGTAAAGAGAACTATATAACTGACTGATTTGTTCGAAAGCTTAGAAAAATAGCCTCTCAGTTTGTAAAGAACTGAGGGGCTATTTTTTTGGCCTGTGTAAAGCATTAAGAGAAAACCAGATAAACGGCTTTTGACAAGAAAAGGGAGTGGGCTAAACCAAATGTAAAAAGCAGGAGGTGTGTGATGCGGACTGAACAGGTGATCTTTCCTACCGGCGAACGGCTTCCCATGCTCCTCGATGACGACGATCTACCCGTGGCCCCAGCGTGTGAGTGGATGCTGTCCCGTCGGCATCTGGCCCTCGCCACTCTTTCTCGCAACATCAACGAGGTCAAGGCCATCCACGGGTGGAGCAGGAAACAGCGGATTGATATTTACGAGCGTATTCGCTCGGGACGGCAGTTTACAGAGGCCGAACTCACCAGTCTGATCGAGCATCTACGTCGCCCTCTGTTCACTGCGGGAGCAGTGGCCAAACTGGCAGTTAGTCCCGATACGGCGAATAAGCGACTCAGCACCGGCCAACGCCATCTCACCTGGTTCATCGATGAGCTGATGACTGATCCCGGGACACCTCCGGCGTCGTGGGAGCGCATGAAGGAGATGCGGGAAAAGCTTCTGAAGCACTTCCTGGCGGCGCGTCAGGGGCCCGAAGGCAAGCGCAAGTTCCACAAACAGCTCACGTTGGAGCAAGCGCACTTTCTCCAGGACGCTCTTGACCCTGAGGGAATGATCCGCTTTGGTCGGGATGCGCGAGGGCGGTTACGCAACTTCGTGATGGTCAGCCTGTTGATATTTTTGGGGCTGCGGACGGGTGAATTGTTGAGTCTTCGTCTTCAGGACGTTCAATTTGGTGCAATCACTTCAATCAATGTTACGCGTCGAAGTTTGAGCACCAATGACCCACGCCGGCGACCGCCTCAGGTGAAACGCTTGGGGCGGATCTTGCCGCTCGACTCACCACGGCTGGCGATCCTGCTTGACGACTACATCATGAACGAGCGGCAATGGTGCATTGACCACGGCAAAGGTCAGGAAAGTGGATTCCTTTTTGTCAGCGATGAAGGCGAGCCATTGTCCTCGGATCGGTTGCGGCAATTGTTCATCGACCTGCGCACGCGTTTTCCTGACGACCTCCCAAGCCATCTGACGCCTCACTCACTGCGTCACACCTTTACCGATTCGGTGCACCGGGAGCTCAGCCGACAGGGTATGAAGGAGGCTCAGATAGAGAAGATCCTGATGTGGCTGCGTGGGGACAGTTCACCCAGTTCCCAGGACACCTATATCAACTTTGAGGCATTAGGGCGTGAAGCGTTACGGCTTTACCAATCGCAAGTGGCCAGTAAGGGGAACGCTCCAGATGTCCTTTTTTAGCGCTTCACTTCAGCTTGAGCAGTTGGTCTCGGACAATGGCTGGGCGGAAATACCCGATGAGTTTGTAACCCGTGAGGGCAAGTTGGCCAAGCTGATCGAAGGTCGTTGGTATTTGCCTTGTGAGACGTTAGGCGGGAGAGTAGACCTTCGTAGGTTTGGCTCGCCAATTTTGCAATGGCTGTTCGCCAAATACATGATTTACCAAGCCCAGGTGAACTCATCGATTTCTGCTCACCATCTAACGTTCGAAATCTTCGCCTTATTGAACCATCGTGACTTCTTCCAGAAATCCATTTCTTGCCTTGATCCAGAGCTTCTCAAACCTGCGCTGATTGCTCAAATGGAGATCATGATTTCCACGTTGAAGGCGCAAAAAAAGCTATGGCGGGCCTATCGACCTATACGTTGGTACCTTTGGGGCGCAGAGAACTATCCTGAACTGGGTTTCTGCGAGACCTACGCCTATGAACTGGATGCGATGAAAATCCCTGGCGGCCCGAAGGGGGAGGCGGTTCGCTCACAAGACCCGGAAGAGGGGCCGCTGCACCCGCATCTAGAACTCTCATTGATCACCAACGCACTGAGAAATGATACCGGTGAGGAGTTCGAACATTATCAACAACGCGCAGCGGTGGCGCTGTCTCAAGCCTATGGTCGTAACTGCGCTAACTACATAGCCCTGCGCGAGGAGGACGTCTACGATCTCGTGGATGATACTGAGAATCCCGAATGGGTGATCAAGCTTCCACGGATCAAAAAAGGGTTCAGATCCGCCCGCGACGATTTCATAGTGGAGGCTATGGAAGATGAGACTCGTCATCACGTTCAGGCGTTGATCCAGAAAAACCAGGCCCTTGACACTGGGATTGAGGTTAACGAGACACAAATTGCCTGCGCCCGACCTTTGCTCCGTCGTTTGGAGCCTAATCATCTACGCGTTCAGACGGGCGATTATGAGTCGGCCTTTCATATCTACACCGCCCACTTCGGCAAGTTGCTGCGCGATTTCGCCAAGCGAATGCAATTGGTGTCACCGATCACTCAACAACCGATGATCCTCACGGCCCGGCGATTTCGTTACACCGTCGGCACGATCTACGCGGCGATGGGTGTACCCAGAAAGGAATTGGCCCACCGTCTTGACCATTCCGATCTCCAGCACGTGCAGGTGTACTACGACATTCTGGATGTTCTGACGTTTGCCTTGGATAAGGCGGCTGTCTTGGAGTATTCCCGGTATGTCAGCCTCTACTGCGGGGGAGCAGCGATACCGACAAACACGGTAATCGCGGCTGAAGAAGTGATCATCACAGACTTACACTCTCAACCGGGCGATGTAGCGGCCCTCGGGGGCTGCGGTCTCGACGATCTGTGTCACAAATTCCCACCCTACTCGTGCTACCTCTGCCCCAGGTTCAGGCCTTATCACTCCGATGTGCATGAGCAGTTGTTGGAGGCGTTACTTCGTATGCATAACGAAAGACCCGAATCTCAATCCCTCGGCGTGCATCGGACGGACGTGATTTTGGCGGTCGCCCAGGTTGTCAAACTGTGTCAGGAGAACGCCTCATGAGCCGGACGACGCTGTACAAGCGCCGCAAGCGTGGTTCATTCGCACAGGTGGATCGCTCGGATCCAGCTGCAAACCTGCAAAAACTTGTTACGGACACTCGCCAGCGCTTGGGCAGTTTGGGAGTGAGCCATGATTGGAGTCAAACGACCTGGAGTCTTTGCCCGACCCTGTTTGCGTTAACGGGCAAACACATTCAGAGCGTGACCCTCAATTTTTCTCTACCTCCTGTGTTCGAGTCAGTGCCTTTGACAGGCACATGGGCTGACGCCGCTCGCGCTCTATTTATCTTGCGGGAGCGGGAAAGCCATACATCCATTTCTTCTCATCGCACCTTTGTTGCGGCATTTGGCTACATCGTAAGGGCCGCCGGAGGGCGAACGCTGGAGCAACTGACCCCATCTATTCTCGATCAAGCGTGTGTCTGGATCGCCCGTGACTGCACAGAGCAGGAGTGTTATAAGCGCCATAACCTTGTCAGCGAGATTGCCCGCCGCTGCAGTGAAAATGGCTTATGCCGTATAGATCTGACTGAGTACCGCTATTACGGGAGCTTTAGGCCGAGCAGCTACGGTGGTGAGTCAGGACGCAAACTGGATGATCCTGTAGTGCTCTCAGAGCTACCTCCCCGCAATCTGGCGGAGTCCACGTTCAAAGTACTCGGCGAGTTGTTTACCAATGTCCCGCGTGATCACAAATATCGGATCTACCTGCTGATCATTACATTGCTGGTGTGCTTCGGTCGTCGACTGAGTGAAGTCACCCTATTACCCAAACAGGGACTGGTTAAAAAGCCATCGGGTTATTACTTCCGGTATCTCAAGCTCAAGGCGGCTCAAGGCAGTCAGCAGTATGAATTGGTTGATATGCCGATTATCACTGAAGTGGTACCACTGGTTGAGGCCGTGCTCCAGGAGCTCAGTGAATGTAACGCTGAGCTTTATGCTTGCGCCGAAGAAATGTGTTTGACCCATGGGCCAGACCTCCGGTTTCTGGCCGATGTGCCGGAAGACGAGCCCTTGTATTTCCCCCAACTGATCGATCTGGGACTGCCCAAAAGTATATTTTTCACCAGTTGGTTCAAAAAGAACGATTTGATCAAGCGCAACGCGGCCCTGAAGGGCGGTATTAGGAAGAATGGATACCTGTACAAGCGGGACGTGGAGCATTATTGCTGGACACATTACCAAGAGCGTATGACTCGAGCGCTCTTCATTGCCAGTGGGCGCCCTTATTTCATCAAGGACATGTTGCTCCTGAAGTGGCTTGGTACTTCCTCTGGGCATTATGCGCGCTGGATTGCCGATACGTGTACGGCGGCCTGCTTCGACAAATTCTTGCTGCAGTTGGAGGCTTTATGTGTGGAGTTTGCCTCCAGCAAGCTGGATCAAAAGTTCACCTCCCACGATTTCCGTCACACGATGAACGATGCGCTGGACAGAGGTGGACTTCCTGAGGTCATGCAGACCGAATTTTTCGGTCGCAAAAACCCGGTCGACACCAAGGCCTATCAGCACACCTCGCCCGAGCGAAAAGCCTTGGAGATCCGCGAAAAGATCCTTCTGGGTCAAGTGGGAGGCGAAATCGCTACGCGAACCATGCGTTTGCCGGAGGATAAACGCCAAGCATACGTCACGAGTAAAGTTCGGGCAGTGCATGATCTAGGCAACGGAATGTGTTTCCACGCTTGGCAGGTCGGGCCATGTGAAAGGCATCAGCAATGTGACACCGGTTGTAACCAGTTGGGATGGATGAAACAACCCGTAACACCTACTGACGCTTTTGAGGAGTTAATGCGGCAAGCTGCCCATAATTTGATTCAACTCGAAGTGGGCTTTGGCATTTTTCCCACTGCTTCGGATATCACCACCAGCTGGGAAAAGCATTTGTGCATCAAGATCTATAATTTGCTGGATCGGGCGCGTGAGTTGGTACCGGAAACCGGTTTGGCTGAACTTTATCACTACATCAACACCGGTGGTTTTGATAGCTATGTCATACCGAAGTTAATTGACAGCGTCGATAAAGGTTATGAATTGTACAAACGGTGTCGTGAGCAGTTCTATGAGCAATGTTTGGCAGACGAAAGAGATTTACGAGACTCGCCAAATTGGGTCGTACCGTATGCTCCGGTGGAGCCAAAATCATGAAAGATAACGGAGGAGTCATGGTGTCATTTCGAAAAATGACAGATGGGGATATAACTTCAATAATCCTATTTCTTGAAAACTATAACCCCAACAATAACGTGCTTCGCTGGCAGGACGTAGAAGAATACTCCAAGTTTACCCGTCAGGCATTAAATGCTCATCCTCGGATCAAAGCGGCGTACTTAGCTGCCAAGTCTAGATTGGCCGAGGTGCGCAATGCTGCGCATGTGCCTTCGATATCACCGGCCTTGGCGCCAGAGTTCGAAGAGCAGATAAAGGCACTCTATAAAAAGATCCAGATTTTGGAACATCAGCACGAACTTTGGAGAAGAAGATGGTATCGCATCGCATACAATATTCGAAAAGAAGGGGTGCAAATGTTCAATATCGATAAGCCTGTCCCGATAGGCTCGCCCCCGATATCGGATAAAGATGTGAGAAAAATATTAGACCGTTTTGATGAGGATATACCACCTGTGGCGAGCCAGGTAGATACTTGATGTCAAGGTCGCCCATAGGGTTGCTGTGGGCACTACAATCTCTATGTGTCCACCTAGAGTTGAATGTGGTGATATAGGAAAGGGTTAGAGGCAGCTTGAAGGGCCGTTCTCTCCCTCCGGCTGACCTGCTCAAAAAAATATTCTGAAATCCGCTAAAGGTTTTTCGAAATTGATCCGTTTAGGTATTCATGAGTCAACTTTCGAGAATCCTATGAGCAGCAATAAGCGTTTTAAATCTCGCCTCACCTTCAAATCTTCTCAAACTTTCAAGTTTCCAGAAAATGATGAATATTTCCGTACGACTGTAAAACTAACCGCATCTCAGCTTGTTCGAGTGCGTCTGTATGATTTCGATGTCAGTTTTACATCTCTTCAGGCATGTGATGTAGGGTTAGGCTTAATCGAAGCAGTTATCAACTCAGGTGGCCATGATGAAAGTAAGTCGGGCAAGCCTGAGCCTCAATCGAATATTGAATTTTGGAGCACTCTCGTTAAACCCAATGAGTCGTTTGGATCAACAGAGCAATCTGGTTCGCTACAGGTATTGAGGACGGGAGGGAGTTTTCTTATCGCCGGAACTTTATTGGATCCTGAACCGGTTGTGATATTCGAAGATGGTGATGAGCCCTATTACGATCTCAAAATCGGGCTGGAAGGACGGTGCGTTTATTTGAGTTTTGGCTGGGTTCGATGGACTTTCACCATCAGTGAAACAGAATGGCTGGCCGAACAGTTATTGACTGCCGCCTATCTGGCAACAAAAGCAGCGAGGGCTATTCCCCGCAAGCCGCATAGCTCGGTCGGTGAAGCTGCTTATTGAAGTAACGGCGGGTGCGCCTAAAGTACGCACGCTGTGCGTATTGCGATCAATGACATTGGCTAGCTATCCTATGCTTATCAACGGAGGCAAAAAAATGTCATTGATTAGTCCAGAGGATCTTAAGTCCTTAAGGAATGCTCTAGGGCTCACTGCTGAAGAAGCGGCAGCCACGATTGGTGTCAAAGAACGCACTTGGCAAAGCTATGAAACATCAATCGGTCAGCCCTCGCATCGAACAATAAAAATGAGCAGCCTTCAGATTTTCTGCGAACGCCGAGGGGTGCCATTTCCCCCAGTCTCAAATGATGGGAGACTACTGGTAAATGGCTGCAAAGTAATTAGCATCACCACGCTTAAAGGTGGAGTAGGTAAATCTCCTATCACTGTTAACGTCGCTACGGAGTTGGCTACACGGGGGAAGAGGGTAGCGATAATAAGCAGTGATATTGTGTATAAGTGTTTTGTAGAAGAGGAGGCTAAACTTTATGGTGAGTTTGATACCAAGGGTAGGCTTGTACATTATTTTAGTGCGGAAGATGTGTTGTTGTATTCGGCTGAAGTACATGATTTAGAGTATGAGCTTTCTGTGAAGCTATCAGAGGCCTCAGCGAAGCATTCGGAGGATCCCAAGTCGATGTATGGGTATCTGATGGCGAAGATTGAAAAAAAAAGAAACGCACCTTATACAATGGTAGGCTTGACCGCTGACTATGATTACATTCTTCTTGATCTGAATAAGGATTTGTATAAAACGCTTTTGCTGTCAAATATCATAGCAATAATTTTGGATAACGATTGCCTTATGTCCATCTGGGCCGCTGAAAGGTTTCACGAGGAAATCATCAAGCTCAATGGTGGTGAGTCAGTGCCACACATGTATTCGCTTTTAACTAATCATGCTCCTGGAGGGGATGGCAGAGAGTATTTGGAATATACAGATCAGGAAGACGAGAAAGCAGCCGAGGCTCGAAAAGAAGTAATTGATTTTTATCAGCATCAATCAATGGTATATGCAAGCGCCAGGAAGATTAAAGTTCCTATGCTACGAACATTCCTCACAAAAGCTCACGCTATGGAAACTGAAAAATACAATCGTGACCGAGGTTTTTGGGATAGATATGGATACTTCGATTCTTTGATCGAAATTGCGCCAGATTCACTTGCGAGCGATGAGATTCGTCGGTTGACAGATGAGTTGATTGATTGCATTTCGAAAGAATATTCCGCTGTGCCACGTTCTTATGCTTAAGCCTTGATTACTCGCCCAGGAGCTTTCGATGATCTCGTTCAGGATTTGCAATCGATACTGTATGAGATCTCGCACTCTTTTGCGTTCGAAGTTTTCCAGATGGCCGGCGATAGCATCGATAGAGGTCAAGTAGTATTCCACGTAGAGGTGCGCCAGTTGCAACCATCAACGATGTCTGCCTACCGTTTGAATGCCAGTTTTCCTCGACTCAACATTCATTGGTCTTCCCGAAGAAGGTCTGGCTTGGTGATTACGCCGAAAGCCTTAGCGCATTGAGTTACTCGGCATCTACGTGTTTGCAATCAGGGGCATCCTACGGCGTATCTGATTTTTTGTGCCAGAGTCGCCCCACGGTCGTTTTAGGAATTCCCAGCATTTGCACTACCTCAGCCTGTGTAAATCCCTCATCCTTCAACCTCTGAACAGCTTCTCGTTTTTTTTCAGAATCTACCGTTCTTGGCGGCCTGAGTTTCTTGGGTTTTGCAGGGAGCGGTTCATCCAGCAACGCCAATTCCTCGAGTTCCTGAAGAGCTATCTGCAGGATTTCTCGTGCCGATTTTTTCTCGTAAGACGCCTGCACCAGCGTTAGAAGGGTCACGGGATTCAAGCTCAACGCGGATGCCAGGTCTTGATTGGCTTCCAAGGTAGGGGATGTCTTAACGGCTTCAAGTTGGCTGACGTGTGAATGCGTCACCTGTACGGCAATGTCCTGCTGCAGCAACCCACGGCGTGTTCTAACGAATTGCAGCACTGCTGCATACGCCATCCGAAGTGACATTAGGCCCGTCCTCTCTAAACGGAACGGTATGCCGTGTTTGCTAGATCCCACTCAAATCTATATATTTAAGCGAGTGGGAGGATCGAGTGGATGTCAGCGGTATGGACTCCTTCACTCTTCTCGATTGGAGCTCTCGAACTGCCTGAGCTCTAGGGTTTCCTAGCTCCCGCTGATGGGGGGCGGACTCGTCTGAAGATTTTTGTATGTATTGTCAAAGCAATGAGGAAGCACAGTGACCGAGTCGACATCAGATAGCGAGCTTCAAAGTGATCCAGGCGAATCCCGTCATGGCCCTATGGACAAAGATGACTTGCTCATTGAACTCGTCCGCGCTCTGTATCCGCGAAAACCGCACTGTCTGGTTGAGAAGTGGACGATTTTCAACGTCGACGTCACCGAAGAGGAACTGGGCAAAATCCGTTCAGCCGGGCAACTCCCGATGGTTTTGTACGCTCATGATGTTCGCTTCGACAGCGAGCGGCGATTCGACGTCGGGGATTGGGTACGCAGTAGCTTTGCAGTTTCATTCGAGGAAGGGTTTCTCTTCGAAACACGTAACACGGTCTACGTCTTGAAGGGGCCCGGGTACGAAAAGTCGGCAAGTCTCAAGACAGTCCTTTCATTTTTTTAGCACGAAATCGGTTCAACAATTGGGGGTGAGATGTTCGGAACAAATGTAACGGATAGGGCGGGGGGCATAGGTATGTTCGGCGAAGGACATGCACACTGGTTCAAGATTTCGCGATTGCTCCCAACCCACTGGTACCACATTGATTTGAAAATTAGAAATGAAGACCGCATGACGCCAATGGTTGAAATGGCGGGGGATGAACTGGGGTTTAAGCAGGTTCTCGAGAAATGCGGTGACGATGTTGTCCTAAAGGAGGTGCAGGTAATTACGCCCGCCTGGATGAACAAGACTGACGGGTGGCGTATGGAAAAGTTGATCGGCATGTCGATTGGCCTTGATAAGCACGGCGTCCAAGTGTGTCTCTTGGAAGTGGCCAGCGGTGAAGTGTATGTAGACGCTCATGAACCTCTGTTCTGTATCGACTCCTTGATTGAAGTCAAAAAAATTTACTGAATCGAGATTGAGACAATGCCGAAAGATATAGAGCTCGAACTCCATTCAAAGCGTCTTACGGATTTTCATTTGCGCAGAATTGTTCGTGCGAGCAAGCACGCTTACGACATGTCTATCACCGCTTACCTTAGTGATGTTTTCATGGCTGCAAAATCAGCCGTGGGTGTTGTTTATGGCCACGTGAATCAGGGCCCACATGGACGGTACGCTGACGGGCGACTTCTGCGCACCAGCGATATTCGTTACGTGCGAAAAGAAGGACGGTTTTGGGTGCTGAACACTATGGACTCTCGGTACGTCATTGCGTCTTTCAAGCGAGGCGACGGCAGGGCTAGTTTTAGAAACTTTCTACGGCGAGCTGAATATAGTTTTCAATAGACGAGCTCTCACTACCAACGACGCTCAAGAAGGCTGCTGGCCGCTAGGGTCGTCTATCGAATGATTCGCGAAGTTCATTGGGGTAGTAAGGTGGAATTACTCATTAAAAAGGGAGAGCCGCTCAGCTTATCGTATGGCATTTTTGCGTCATACAATCGCGACGGGCCATTCAGAGCACTCCAAGATTTCGATCTTCAAAGGGTGATTGAAGAGTACAAAAATAAGACCTTTGAGGTTGAGGACGAATACTCCCTGCTATCTAATTTTCATGATTACTTAATCGCACACCAGTACATAGAAAGAACGCTGTGCCGAAATATTCACCTCGGTGAATTCAATGGGTTTGATGTGAGAGAGGTGATCGATTCAGATAAATGATCGCCCAAGCAGGCGAGTTTTTTGCATCCAAGCGAGCCCAGGTGGGCGAGTGAGTAGTTGAAAGCTCGTTGTGGAATTGGCCGGTGCACGATGTTTTCGCAATTTGGATAGCTAAAGGCTTGATCAAATGTCGCCGTCCTTTATGGAACACTCGATATGCATCCTGGAGGAGGCAGTCGGTGAAGCTCTTTCTAGACTGTGAGTTTACGCAGCTCAACAAAGACACCAAGCTCATCTCTATGGCGCTGGTAGCTGAATCAGGCCAAGAGTTTTACGTCGAGCTATTGGATACCTATGGCATTACTGACTGTAGTGAGTTTGTCATCGAGCACGTACTTCCGCAGCTCACACCAACGCTTCACGGTCAAACCTTTGCGGAAGCTCAAACGTCCTTAAGCGGTTTCCTTGCGTGCTTTGATGAGATGCTCGAAATATGCACGGACGCTCCGGATTGGGATTGGGATTATTTCTGTGACCTCGCATACGTAAACCACAGTTGGCCAACACATGTCATGAATCGACCGACCAATCTCACCACACTATTCAGCAAGGCAAACACCGACATTCTGCAAGATGTGGAGCTCCCAGACCTGCCACACCACGCTCTGTTGGACGCACGGATTCTTGCATTGCTTTACAAGGGTTTGGCGTCAGCTTTGTACCCCACCATAGGTTAGAAAATATCCAGAGGGTTGGTGATGGCTGTTAACGACGACACGGTGTACTGCGATGTTCAGATGCCAGTCGCGCAGGGTCGAGAACTACTGCAGTTGGTGGATGACTTGCGCGATTCGGGAGGTCATCCGAACCTCGATACTGTTTTTGCGCATATGCAGCTTGAGCTGACGATGGCGATTGATATTGTAGAAAACCCCCGGCCTTTGGGTGCGGTCAGACCTACCAAACACTGAAATATGATACGGCTAGGCGCTGGCGCGAAGAGGCGATTGTATGTTGCAGGTTGGGGAATCGAAAGTCGTCCTTGATCAGTGTGCGTCAACGAGGCGCGCGAGCTTGTCTGCTGCCACGGCACTAGCGGCGAGCTCTAATACAGAAAGTGGAGCATTGGAATCATATGACGGATGACCTATTGCCCATTTTACGAGGGCGCTATCCAGAGCTTTTCTCCAATACCCATCTTCGGGAGATTGCATGCTTGCCGGGATGGTTAAATCTGATTGATGAACTGTGCTGCACTTTGCAAATTTACCTGGATTCTCATTCTGATGTTCCTCAGGTGAAGGTGCTCCAAGTGAAGGAAAAGTTTGGTGGGTTGCGCTTCTATTTTTCTGGCGGTGACAAGGCGTGCCGTGGGGGTACACCCTTCGACGGCAAAACCGTGGTAATCACCCATCATGCGCCAGCGCTGGACTATCTCTCTGATGATCATGCCGGCCATTTGGCGGCGGCCTATGCGAACGACTGGTCGGATCTGTTGGGGAAAGCCGATCTGTGGGTGTATGGCCACACTCATGTGGCTGCAAGCTTCATCAAAAATGGATGTCGCGTGGTTTCAAATCCGCGCGGTTATCCAGGGCAGCACACCGGTTTTGATCCTGGTCTGATTATCGAGCTTTGAAAGCGGCGATTTATCCGCGCTCAATAAATTTGAAGGTTCTAGATGGCAACGCTGGATGAAATCGCACGGCTCTTTTACGGCGCAGGACAAGACATGCCTGGCTGGCCAGGCTCTCAAAAAGACCTGATTTCCTTGGTGGCAAAGGCATTCCCCGGCAAAGCATTCTGCGTCGTTCGGCAGTGAATTTTGATCGACCTCACAGTGACGCCAGATGAAAAGGTAAAACTGACGAGTCTCTGTCTACTTACTGGGAAGCTGTTTGCTCTCGAAGTAGCCCTGGACAGTAAAGGTCGTTTCCAGCCAGGCATGTGGGCACGCAGCAACTTCGGAAAATCCTTCACCGAAGGCTGCATGTTTGAAACCAAAAATACGGTGTACCTGCTCCTTGCAGCAGGCCAACGAAAAGAAGCGAGCTTGGCTGCCGCGTTTTCGATGTCCGCCGGGTGAGCTGACGCCGATATGCACATATTGAATCGTTTTGGAGCTATGGCCGGATGCTTGAAGGCATTGCAGTGGAGATCCACGGTAAGGGTGTGAGTGACCTTCAGCTGTGTCACCTGGTGCGAGCGAGTGATCGAAAATACAGCGTGCCGATTACAGCCTTCATCAGTAATGCTTTCATCACTGAGGATACGTGTGTAGGTGTTTCTTTTGACCACTCTGAGAAACATGAGGCATACCGCAAAGTTGATGGCGCTATCTTTCGAACTGGGAAAATTCACTCCGCACGGAAAGAAGGGCGTTGCTGGCAGCTTGAAACGCGAGACGGCAATTTCGTCATCGGCAGCTTCATGCGAGGTGTCGGACGGCGTAGTTTGCTTGAGTTACTTCGCTCTGGTGAGCGCACCTGAGGCTTAACCTCACAACAACGGGTCATCTTTGAAGGGGTTCTTAAGCTTTTCAACCCCCGCTACCAGCTCTTAGCCTTCTCAGCAACGCGGTCGATCTCCTCGAGTGGTGCCTCCGTGCGCTAAACCGCAAAGTCTTGCCCCACAAGACCACTCAAAGCCTTATGATTCAGTCATTTTCCATTATGACTAAGGAATCACCATGATCACGGAAGCTAAGTCCGTTGCCGAACTGCGCATGCTGGTTGGGTTTCTGGGAGAACAGCAGCCTGCCTGGTGGCCAAGTCAATTTTTCAGCCCCTCTGCGTCAGCCTTCCTGAGCCCTGTTTTTGCTCGTTCGATGCCTATTGCCCAGTATCAAGGGGTTACTGCTGCGGCAGCCCGACTGCACGATGAGTTCATCGGCATAGGGGGGCGCACCTTCCACTTATTCCGGCTCCCAGAAATATACGAGCAATCGGCGGCATCTGTCCTGGCTGATCTGTTTTTCGTTGAACAGCTACGCACCTGTATCTCCACGAGGGACGAAGCCATGGCCCGCCTTGGTCAGTTGGCCTGCGCAGGTACTGCCACGGAAGGCCCACAGATAGTGGGCGACTTGGACGACGATCTGACCCACGCGCTGAAAACTATGGCCGGTTTGTACCTTGATGCCTTCCGCAAAGGTATCAAGACTTTCCCGTTCCTGCGGGAGGCCCAGTGAGTCGCAAGCAGTTTTATACAACTCAACTACAGGCTGGCCTCGCACTCATCGAGGAGACTCGCCTGTTGCTGGGGCTTTACGCAGATGGCATGACCAGCGGTCAGTTATCCGAAAAGGCACTCAATTCAGGTCGGTTTCCGCTGGTTTCAGCACGTCGTCTTCGCAACATTGTCATCGAGTGTTTTGCTCCCCGGTATATGCGTACTCCAGGCACCGCATCGGCTCTCAAGCTATTGGCGAACGGACTAACCCGTCAGGAGTTTAGCCAGCTACTGCTGCTCTATACTGCACGAGCCAACTTGGTGTTGTATGAGTTCATCCGAGACTTCTATTGGCCTCGTTACAGCGCCGGTCGTGACTCGATCACTATCGATGATGCTCGTGAGTTCGTGCTCACAGCAGTGCGTGAAGGCAAAACGCAGAAGCCCTGGTCGGATATCACCATAAAGCGCATCTCCTCCTACCTGGTCAGTAGCTGCGCCGACTATGGGCTGCTTTCCGACAATGTGCGTGGCCCTCGCAGAATTCTTCCTTTCCGCATCCAGCCCAAGGTCGCGGCTTATTTGTCTTACGATTTCAAGTTCCAAGGCTTAGGAGATAACCAGATCCTAGGGCACAGTGACTGGCAGCTTTTCGGTCTGGAGCGCGAAGATGCACGCGACCAGCTCAAGCGTCTGTCGCTTCAAGGTTTTTTGATCATGCAATCGGCGGCTGATGTCACACAAATCAGCTGGACGTACAAGAAAATGGACGAGGTGATTAATGTCCTCACTCAAGGCTGACTTCAACGAACTGATTGAACGCGTCCGCCAAGGACGTGAGTTCGGTCATGCGAGTTTCGAACCCATCTTCTATTTAGTCTTCCATCCAGAGCAGATCCTGGAGGTGAAGCGACAGCAACCAGCCTGGGAGGCTCGCCTCAGGAATGAAGGTTGGGATGTCCACAGCTTCTCCATAGCAGATGAGATTGCCGACATTCTTAGCAAGGCACCGCTGCGCAAAATTTGGCTGGGCGCTGATCAGCGTGCTCCGCAGCTTTGGGAAAAAACCAACACATCCCTAGCCAACGCCATCGCTAACGGTGCACTTCAAGATCGCCTGGAAGCCAAGCTGAGTACCCTGGAAGGCAAGCCCAAGGCGCTTCTTCTGGTCTCCGACCTAGAGGCTTTGCACCCATACATGCGTATCGGCGTCATTGAGGGCAAGCTTCAAGGCAAATTCCATGTGCCCACCGTGTTCTTCTACCCGGGTGTACGCACAGGCAAAACCCGTCTGAAATTCCTTGGTTTCTACCCCGAGGATGGCAACTATCGATCCGTGCATGTCGGCGGCTAAGGATTTAGAGGCATTTATGGAAATCAAACAGCTTTTTGACCCCAGCAAAAACATCTACCGCAGTATCGAGAAGGTCATCACCTATGGGGTCTCCCAGGAGGAGCGCCTAAAGGCTGAAATCGCGGAATACGTAGTCACCGACAGCATCGACGAGCAGTTCCACAATCTGTTGCGCAAAATGGAAGCTGCGATGGATGCGGGCGGCGAGAACGAGGTGGGCGTCTGGGTCTCAGGATTCTACGGCTCAGGTAAGAGTTCGCTGACCAAATACCTCGGCCTGGCCTTCGATGACAGCGTTAAAATCGACGGCGTGCCCTTCATCCAACATCTACAAGATCGCCTTAAGAAAAACACTACTCGCCAGCTGCTGAGTACCGTTGCCAAGCGTTTCCCTGCTGCGGTGCTAATGCTTGACCTGGCCAGCGAGCAGGTGGCCGGTGCGACCATGGAAGAGGTCTCCACCGTTCTCTATTACAAAGTGCTCCAATGGGCGGGGTACTCGCGCAACCTCAAGGTCGCCGCACTGGAGCGAAGGCTCAAGAAAGAGGGGCGTTATCAGGAGTTCCTCGACCTATTCAAAGACTTGGCCGGTGGGGAAGAGTGGCATAACTACCGCAACGATGAATTAGTGGTCGATAGCCTGGTGCCAACAATGGCTCACCAGCTCTATCCCAACCTGTTCAAAACAGGAAACTCCTTCACCACCGAAGCCAGCGAAGTCATTCGCTTCGAGAATGACCGTGTCCAGGAAATGCTGGAAATCGCCCGCGAGGCCTCGGGCAAGGACTACATCCTCTTTATCATCGACGAAGTCGGTCAGTACGTCGGCTCGCGCCCCAACCTGATACTCAATCTGGATGGCTTGGCCAAAAATCTCAAGGCACAGGGCGACGGCAAGGTCTGGATTATTGGTACGGCACAGCAAACCCTGACTGAGGACGACCCCCGCGCCTCGCTCAATTCGCCACAGCTGTTCAAGCTGAAAGACCGCTTTCCGATCCAGATCGACCTGGAAGCCAACGACATTAAAGAAATCTGCTACACCCGCCTGCTCGGAAAATCGACCCAAGGTGCGGATGAAATCGGCAGACTGTTCGACCAGTACGGTCAGTCCCTGCGTCACCATGCCAAGCTGGAAGACGCTCGTGCATATGGTGCGGACTTTGACAAGACCACCTTTATTAACCTTTATCCCTTCCTGCCTGCACATTTCGACATTCTGCTGCACTTGCTCGGCGCATTGGCCAGGTCAACCGGTGGAATCGGTTTGCGCTCGGCGATCAAGGTAATTCAGGACGTCCTTATCGAAGGCGGTGAGGGAAAAACCCCAATTGCCGATCAACCGGTAGGCTGGCTAGCCACCACCGTCACGCTCTATGAGGCGCTGGAAAAAGATATCCAGCGGGCATTTGTGAATATTCATGCGGCGGTCAACAGCGTCTGCAAGATCCGTTTTGGCCACTCGACCGTCCACCAACACATCGCCAAGACAGTCGGTGTGCTGCAAATTCTCGGTAATCTGCCTATCACCCGGCAGAACATTGCCAGCCTGATGCATGATGGCATTTCGTCATCCGGCCAGGCAGAGGCGGTGAAACAAGCTGTCGAGGAACTGATTTCCGACCCCATCGTCCCCTTCGGTGAGCAGGACGGCTATCTATGCTTCTTCAGTGAAAAACTCAACGACATCGAGCAAGAACGTACCCAGATCCCGTTGCGTACTGTCGAGCTTAAGAAAATCGCCAACACCACATTGGCCGAGTCTTTCTCCCCGCTTCCTTCGACGCATCTGCATGGCTCGCTTGCAGTACAGACCGGTTTGAAAGCTCAAGGCCAAGGTGGCGTGCCGGTTTCCTTAGCCGGAGATCGCAATACCATCCAGACCATCGTCGAGTTGGTTGACCCGAAGGACTTTGAGACCACACGCACCCGTCTGCTGGATGAGTCGCGCCACAAGTCGGCGCTGTACCAAATCTACCTGCTAGGTCGTACTACGCCGGAAATCGACGAACTCACTGCCGAGATCTATCGCTGCAAGGAAATAGCCAACAAGTACCGCAATGACCCCGAGCAGGAGGTCAAGGAATACAGCAATGGCCAATCGGATCGTGCCACGCGGCTGACCGCAGAGTTGGCGCGGCTACTGAAACGCAGTTTATTACAGGGCTCCTTCATCTTCCGTGGCCAGCTCAATTCGGTTGAAAGCTTTGCCAGCGATCTACTAGATGCTGCCCGCAAGCATCTAGCCGATGTTGCCGAGCAAGTCTTTGACCGTTACAACGAAGCAGCATTACGGGCCACTACCGACCTTGCTGAGAAGTTCCTGCGTGTAGGAAGTCTCTCTGGTATCACTTCACAACTTGACCCCCTTAGTCTGGTACACACTCAGGCAGGGAAACCGAGCATCAATGTCGATCACAAAGCCCTGGTTAGCATTCGTGACCATATCGACGCCCATGGCATCGTCGAGGGCAAAAGCTTGGCCGACAAGTTTTCCGATGCACCTTACGGCTGGTCGTCCGATACCCTACGTTATCTGCTTGCCGCCATGCTGGTGGCAGGAGAGATCAAGCTGAAGGTGTCCGGTCGAGAAGTTACTGTAAATGGCCAGCAAGCCATTGACGCCCTGAAGACTAACAACAGCTTCAAGAATGTTGGCGTTTCGCTGCGAGAGGACAAACCCTCCCTGGAAATGCTCGCCATGGCAGCCGCTCGCCTGACTGAAATCAGCGGTGACATGGTAGTGCCGCTGGAGGACGAAATTAGCAAGGCCACAACCAAGCTATTCCCCAGCCTTCAGCAGCGCTATGCACCGCTGGCGGAAAAACTCAAAGGGTTGGGTTTGCTCGGTGTGGAGCGCCTAGACAGTCTGAGCAGCGACATCGCCGATGTCTTGCTCACCGATGCATCCGATGCCCCGCAACGTCTGGGCAAGGGCGAGTCAACCCTATACGACAACCTCAAGTGGGCGGCGGATGTTAAGCACTGCCTAGAGCAGGGTATGGAAAAGACCGTGCGTGACTTACGTCAGCTACGTAGCGCTGTACAAGCGCTGCCTGGTACCGGTATTCCAGCGCAGCTTAAACAAGAGCTCGCCGACCCATTGGCTCAGGTTCAAGAGCGCCTGCAACAGGCAGACTTCCATCGCCACACCGCCGATTTTAATACGGCGCTGACCAGCATGCGCAGCAATGTCCGCACCGCTGCACAAGGCATGCAGGATGCCCAAGGGCAACGTTTGAAAGACGCCGAGGTGGACTTGCAGCGGGTACCTGAATGGACGGAGCTGACCCAGCAAGAGCAGCAAGGACTGCTTGGTCAGCTGGAAGATTTGCTGCTTCAAGTGGAGCCTGACCTGGATGGTTTACAGCGGTTGGTTAACCGCGAGTACGAGATTCACAGCCAAGTCCAGTTGCTCAAACAGCAGATCGAAAAACTAGGGCGCGAGCGCCTGCTAGAAAAAATCAAAGCCGAGCAAGAGCAGCCAGCTGGTATTCAGGAGCCCAGCAAACCTATTAGCCGTAGCTTCAAGGCTCGCTCCCGTATCACATCGCTTCAGGATCTCGACAGCATGATTCAGGAGCTACAAAAGCTCAAAATCGAGCTCAGGTATGCCCATGCCTTCGAGCTTGATGTACGGGTGGAAAATTAACCCATGGCCTTTGATCAAAGCACCCGTAACCGCCTGCAAAAACTGGTCAGCGATTGCCGCCGTCTACTCAGTGAAGAGTTCAGCATCCAATTGCAGCAAACCTACGGCGTTGACCCACATAACGGTGATATTGCCAACCTGGATCGCCTGAGCCACCTAAGTGACCGCGAGCGCCATACGGCTCAATTGCTGCGCGATACCCTGGCTCACTACCTGGCCGGGGAAGGCGAAGATAAAGAGTCTCGCGTCCAAGCCATCGACCGAATAGTGCGTGAGCAAGCATTTACGGTGCTCAACCGCCTGGCAGCTCTGTTGATGATGGAGGCTCGTGGTTTATTGCTAGCATCCGTCAGTAAAGGCCAGCAATCCCGTGCCTTCGACTTGTATAAACGTATTGCTGGAAGTGCGCTGGGTGACACTGGTGATGCCTACCATAGCTTCCTGTTCAGCCTCTTCGATGAATTCGCAATCGACCTGCCCACGTTGTTTGACCGTTATGCCGCACAGGGCCGCTTATTTCCTCGTGAGTCAGCGCTATTGGCCGTATTGGATGAGCTTAACCATCACGATATTCAGCCGCTCTGGGGCCTAGATGAAACCATTGGCTGGATTTACCAATACTTCAACTCCAAAGAAGAGCGCAAAAAAATGCGCGACGCTAGCCACGCGCCGCGTAACAGTCGGGAACTAGCCGTACGTAACCAGTTTTTCACCCCACGCTATGTCGTGGAGTTTTTGGTCGACAACACCCTTGGCCGCAAGTGGTTCACCGCTACAGGCGGTCAGACCGAACTTCGCGAGCGCTGCCAGTACTTGCTGGTAAAACCTGATGAACAACCCCAAACCAGTTCGCGCCTGCGTGATCCTCGCACCCTAAAGTTACTCGACCCGGCCTGCGGTTCCATGCACTTTGGCCTCTATGCCTTCGACCTGTTCTTGCAGATCTACCAAGAAGCCTGGAACTGGGAGCAGCAACATGGCCCTGGTGCGCTGGATATTTCCACCCAGTTGGAAGCCGGTTTTCAGCCGCTTTGTCATACCTATGCCGATTTTGATGCCTACCTGCGCGATGTGCCGAGGCTGATCATCGAACACAACATTTACGGTGTAGATATCGACCCCCGCGCTGCACAGATCGCCTCTTTGGCGCTTTGGTTGCGCGGTCAGCGAGCCTGGCACGAGGCAGGGGTCAAAGCTCAGCAACGACCCTATGTAGGCCGAGGTCATGTGGTCGCAGCCGTCGCACCACCTGCCGAGCGCGATTTGCGTTTGAAGTTTGTTAGCAATTTGGATGGCAAGGACGCCGAATTATTTGAGCGGACATTGCAACTATTGAAAGGTCTGCCCGAATTAGGAGTGCTTTTACAAATCGAGAAGGAGCTGCCTGCACTTGTACGTCACGTTTATGGTGGTGTCGGCAGCGGCTTGTTTGCTGAGGAGGAGCAAGAAACCTGGCGGAAGGCCGAAGAACGGCTGCATGACGCACTTATCGAATTTGCTCAAACTGCCAACTCATCTTATCAGGGGCGCCTTTTTGCTCAGGATGCTCTCGAGGGATTGCGTCTTATCGACCTCGTACGTGAGCAGTTTGATGTTGTAGTGATGAATCCGCCGTTTGGCGCTCTTAGTGAAGGGGTAAAAGAGGCCTTATGCAAATCCTACCCACTCAGCAAGAATGATATTTTGGCAATTTTTATTGAGCGCTCCCTGCAGCGTTTAAGAGTTGGAGGGCGTATTGGTGCGGTCACTTCTCGAACCTGTCTTTTTCTTTCAAGTTACCAGCGGTGGCGAGAAGAAATAGTTTTGAGGGGGGCTAGGTTTGAAATTATGGCTGACTTGGGTATTGGCGTAATGGACGATGCTGCAGTAGAAGCAGCGGCATATGTAATGGAGAAGATATAATGGCTATCTTTCTCCGCTTACTTAAAGAAAATGATAAACAGTCGCGCCTTTTGTCGGCTTCGACTTCTTACCGAAAAGGTGAGATTGTTGAAAACTCACATAATATTGCGATAGACGCTCTCAAGGAGATTCCTGGCACACCTCTTGCGTACTGGGTTAGTGAGCAGGTGCTTTCTGCCTATCGGGGGCCAAAATACGACAACAAGGATCTGGGTCGGTGTACCCGTTGTGGTTTAGGTACGCTAGATGATTTTCGTTATATCCGAACTTTTTGGGAAGTAAAGTCAAAAGGGGATACTTGGGTAAATTATTTCCATGGTGGGGTATTTAGCCGCTTTTACGATAATTTCCCATTGCTGGTGAAGTGGGGAGTGCAGGGCGTAGAATTAAAGGCTTTTGTAACTCAAAAAGTTGGAAGTGCAAGTAGGAAGGTTCAGGGCGAAGACAAATACTTCAAAGAGGGTTTTGTATTCCCTCGACGAACCAAAGGTTTTTCCCCTAAATTTATGCCGCGTGGTGGTATTTTTAGCACCGGTGGGCAAGCTGGATTTTCCTCAAAAAGTGAACTTGGTCAAACAGTTGCATTGCTGGCCTCCCAAGCGTGCACCTTTCTTATTTCCTTGTCGCAGGGGCGTACCGGCGATGCGGCGCAGTATGAGGTCGGACTTGTAAAAAGATTGCCCTGGCCTGACTTGAAAAAGTATGAGGGCCGATTAAGCTCACTAGCTTTTAGAGCATGGAGCTTGAGGCGAAACCTAGATACGGTAAACGAAAATTCGTACGCATTTATTTTGCCGTTTCTGCTTCGTCAGCATGGAGGAAAGTTTTCAACTTCGGCTATTGAGTCTGAATTGGATGCAATCCAATCCGAAATTGACGAGATTGCTTTGAGCGCTTATGGTTTTGACGCTACTGATTGTGGCGGTAGTGAAGATTTCGCTACAGAAGGATCAGAGCTAATTTCTGGTGACGATGAAGCAAGCGAGGACACCGAGGAGGGAAGTGAGACTGATAAGCGTATAATATCTGCAACCTCTGCTCTTTATTCTTGGAGCGTTGGTGTGGCTTTCGGTCGATTTGATTGGCGTTTGGCAACCGGCGAGCGACAACCACCATCAGAGCCAGATCCATTCGAGCCGCTTCCAGCCATAAGTGCAGCTATGTTACAGGATGGTTTTGAACCGTTCCGTATACATGGCGGAATTCTAGTGGATGATCCGACTCACCCACAAGACCTTGCTCGCTTGGTAGAGCTGGTGCATGAAACTGTTGATGCTCATTTTGCTGAAAATGTGCGGAGCTGGCTGCAAACAGACTTTTTCGGCTATCACCTTCAACGCTACTCAACGAGAGGTCGCAAGGCGCCAATCTACTGGCCATTGGCAACCGCATCTGGCATCTACACCCTCTGGCTGTACTATCCAAGCTTGAGCAACCAAACTCTGTTTACTGCCGTCAACGATTTTCTCGATCCCAAGCTTAAGGATGTTCGTGACGATCTAAATGCACTGCATAGCAAGGGCCTAAATAGAAATAAACAGGAAGAAAAAGTCCTTGAAGGCTTGGTCAACCTGGAGCACGAACTGGCGGATCTACGCGACAGTCTTCTCGAAATCGCCCCTAACTACCGCCCGAACCATGATGATGGCGTGCAAATCACCGCTGCGCCGCTGTGGAAGCTGTTCCGGCATAAGCCCTGGCAGAAGGTACTTAAAGACACCTGGGCCAAGCTTGAGAAAGGCGACTACGATTGGGCGCACCTAGCCATGAATTACTGGCCAGACCGTGTGCGGAAAAAGTGCATCACTGACAAGTCCATGGCAATTGCCCACAGCCTAGAACACCTCTATATCGAACCCGAGCCTAAGCCAAAGAAGGCTAGCAGCCGTAAAAAAGCAGGGAGCAGCGAATGAGCATCATGCAGCAGTCCAGCAAGGCCCAAGATCGGCGACTGGGCGACTGGTTTAATCAGATCCAGCAAGGCATGGTGAAGTTGCCTCGTTTCCAACGTTTCGAAGCTTGGGATCGCAATCGGATAACCGGCTTCCTCAATACCGTCATTAACAACCTGCCAGTGGGTGTGACGCTGGCTTTGGATGTTGCTGGTCAGGAGAAGTTTGAGTCCCGCTATATTTCCACAGCAGAACCAAAAGCATCGACAAGCACAGTGACCCAGCACTTACTGGATGGTCAGCAGCGTCTAACCGCGTTCTGGCGTTCGATGCATAACAACTACGAATCTGAAACCTACTTTGTTTATCTGCCGCATTTTGATCGTTACTACGACATACCCGGTGAAGATGTTGAGGTCTGCTGCATCCCTCGTTGGACAAACAAAAATGGCCTGCGCATGCCACGCTGGGCCGATGATTCGAAGAGCAGCTTCGAGCGTGGTTTCGTACCGATTTCCCTACTTCGACCTGGAGACTTGGTGGGTGAGATAGATGCATGGCTAACCAGCGCTACAATGCACCTGATGCCGAACTCGAGCGAACCTGAGGCATTTGACAAGCTGATGAAGTACAACGCTCAGCGTGAGCAGTTCAAGACCGAACTGTATATCCTTCGCGAGCGAGTTACTCACTTCAATCTGCCTTACCTTTCGCTGCCTTCGGACACCGCCAAGGAAGTAGCGCTTCAGGTGTTCATCAATATGAATACCAACAGCAAACCGCTCTCTCTGTACGACATCATTGTGGCTGAGGTCGAGAATGTCGCGGGACGCTCGCTGCATGACCTACAAGCCACACTAGATGCAAACTGTCCGGATATCAGCCGTTACAGCAAACTAAGCGATTTGATTCTTTCCAACTCCGCGCTGCTTCAGGAAAAAATTCCGAACATCCGTGGCATGTTGGATATGAACAAGCAGGTGCTGCTTGATAACTGGCCAAAAATGGAGCGGGGCCTTGCACGCATGGCGGCGCTGTTGGCCAGTCAGGGTATTTACGACGCAGCACGCCTGCCCACTAATGCTGTGTTGGCAGTGGTGGCCGCCTGTTATGAACTGATTCCCGAGAATGGCGATTTCATGGCCAAGGCAGAGAAACTGCTACGCCGTTATCTGTGGTCGTCTTTCTTCAGTGACCGCTATGAGAACTCGGCAGCATCGCGTGCTTATGCTGATTTCAAGGCGCTGAAGGCGCTCTTGCAAAATCCAGATTTCAAGGAAGCTGATCTGGCTATGGTACCTGTACTGGATCGCTCACAACACCCGTTGGCAACAGTTGAGGGGTTGATGGAGGCCGGGTGGCCGAAGGCTGCTGGTATTGAGGCCCGTGCAATCATGGCTGTTACCACGTATCTGGGGGCCATCGACTTTGCTGATCACAAACCCGCCTCTTACGAAAGCTTGCAGGGGAGGGAGTACCATCATGTGTTCCCTAATGCGCTTTTGGATGAAGCCCAGATCCCCAGCTTCCTGGCACTGAACTGCGCACTCATCACCTGGAAGACCAATCGAGTCATCGGGCGTAAAGATCCAATTAACTACTTGAAAGATCGTATTGAGTGGGCGGACGAGGATACCGTGCGGCAACGTCTTAAGTCTCATCTTATCAACTATGACGATCTATCTAAGGCCCACTACGGTGATTCAGCTGATGCTGCATTTGTCGAAAAGCTTAATGCTGATTTCACGACCTTTTTGCGTAATCGAGCCCTCTTGGTGGAAGCTGCCATGCAGCAATTAACGAGCGGGACATCCCCTAGTCTACATAGTCTCTGGGCCAGTCAGATGGACGCGAAACCAAAAGAGGCTGCTGTGTAATGAGCATCCAACACTACATTCAGCAGCAATTTTTGGAGCCACGCCTGGGCAAGTATGGCGTTCTTGTCGTGTATGACCCGGACAAACGCTATCGGGATACCTGCTTGGCCATTTCTGCGGACAAATGCGAAATCATCGACGCGTCCGAGAGCAGCATCCTCAGCCGCGAGCAAGCTAGCCAGGCCTTGGTTGCAATGGGCAAAAATAAGCTGGAGCGCGTTCTGGTGTACGTACCAGCAGCACAGCCGCTGACTCCGGAGGCGATGCAGGCCGATCCCTTCGCTGTCTATTTGGCTTGTGGGGCTGTTTTCCCTGACGCGAATAAAAGTGGTGACGACTATCTCAGCATCTGCTTGAAGGCCAAGCCTGACCAGGCTACCGCCATTCGCCAGATTTTCAGCAGCGACTCCAACCCGAGTTTTGCCGTGATCGACGCAGTGGGTGGCGGGATGGGTTGGCCGAATCTCCGCACACTGTTGGGCGCGGACTCGGGCCGCGATATTTTGCTCGCGCTGCTTGCCCCCAGCTCCCAGCAGGAGGCTTCCCTCAAAGGTAATGAAGGTTGGGTGGCTGAAACACGCGACTTGCTTTCCAACAGCATCGGCTTGAAGCTGAAGACCAAGGGTAAAACCTGGTCGTCAATCGCTGACGAGCTGTGGCGTTATGTGCTGTTCAGTGAGTTTGTTTTCGATTTGCCAGAGCAGTTGCCAGAGGCATTGGTTGACATTCCCCGTGCGGAAACTATCGCTAGGCCGATCATTGAAGGGCTGTGTGATGATCTGCGTAATGACCGCCGAACACAGAGCCTGTATATCGACCGGGCCGATGAGATCGAAAAGCAACTCGGACTGGTTCAACACTGTGGGCAGCTCAAAGAGCTGGGCTTCCGCGATACCTTCCCATTCGAGGAACGCACCTTCCTGGCACGTGCCATTGATGGCTTCCTGCGTGATGACATCGATCAGGTTCGGCTGATTCTCGACAATCACGTGCGCTCGGTGTGGACAGGAAAGGGAGAAAGCCGTGCGCAGTGGGATTTGGTGAGGTCAGCCCTTGAGCTGGCGCGCAGCTGCGAGGATTTAGATCGACAATTGGCCGATCACACTCGAAGTATGGAGACGCTACTGGAGTTCTATCTCGGCTCCTTGCGTGAAGTGGATCGTTTGCACCGTGAGTTCGAACAAGCCGTAAGCGACTTCGAATGGCAAGATGTTCAGAACGTTATGGCACCGGTCAAACAACAGGCCCGCAAGCAATACGGCAAGTTGGTTGAGAAGGTGCAGCAGGTATTCACCCGTCACCTACAAACCACGGGCTGGCCGCTGCCTGGCCGGTTGGCCAACGCGGATGTGTTCGACCGCTTGGTAGCACCGAAGCTTCAACAGAATGGCTACAAAGTGGCGTATTTCATGATTGATGCCTTGCGCTATGAGCTGGGTGTTGCATTGGAGAAACAGCTGTCAGAAGACGGTGTGGTGGAGTTAAAGGCTGCGCTGGCCCAATTGCCTAGCGTTACACCAGTTGGCATGGCCAGTTTACTGCCAGGTGCTGGTCAACAGCTTTTCCTGCGCAACGATGAGCAGAAGATCCTGCCGATGCTGGGCGATCAGGTAGTTAATACCGTTCCCCAGCGCATGGATATCTTCAAAAAAAGGTACGGACAGCGTTTTGAAGAAGGGCGCCTGGAAGACTTTGTACGCGGTCGCTTCGACGTCAGCCAGGAAACCGACCTGCTGGTACTCCGTGCCGTTGAGATTGATAGCCATTTCGAGAATCATCCCGACACGGCTCCAGCCGAGATCACCAATGCACTCAAGCGCATTCGAATGGCGATCCATAAGCTGATCGAACGTGGCTTCAACGAAGTGGTGATTGCCACAGATCACGGCTTTTTCATGAATACCCATGCTGGGGCCGGGGACGTGTGCAGTAAGCCCGCTGGTAACTGGCTGGTGGTGCATGATCGCTGTGCGTTGGGCGATGGCTCTGCGGATAACCATCATCTGCTGATGAGCGCTGACAAACTTGGGATTCGCGGCGACTTTGCCAAGTTCGCCGGGCCACAGACGTTGGCGGCATACCGTGCTGGGCTCCTCTATTACCACGGGGGCGCTTCGTTGCAGGAGTGTGTTGTTCCAGTAATAACCATGCAGCTCAAGGTTCTCGCACAGCCCAGCGTGGAGAAGGCTGCCGTGACCATCAGCTATAAAAATGGTCAGAAGTACATTTCGACTCGCGTGCCTGTTATAGATGTAGCAGTGGACTCATCGGACATATTTTCTGTCGAAAGCGACTTTGAGATCCTGCTTGAAGCGCACGACAGCAAAGGCGAGGTGGTCGGCGAAGCGAAGGCGGGCGGATTGGTAAACCCGGCTACTGGCACGTTGACTTTGAAGGCTGGCGAGAAGGTACAGGTCACCCTGAAGATGCAAATGGAATTCGAAGGCAAATTCAAAGTGAAAGCCCTCGACCCCAAAACCAGCAAAATCCATTGCCAGGTTGATCTGGAAACTGACTATACGGTGTAAAACATGGACACCCTGGATAAGAAACTCACGTCGATTTTCGACGGAAAAGTGGTGCGTAAGGATCTGTTGCACCGAATCAAAAAGGGCACCAACGTACCGACTTTCGTGCTGGAGTTCCTCCTTGCCCGCTATTGTGCCAGTGATGATCCTGCCGAGATCCAGGCTGGTATGGAAGCGGTGCTAGATACCCTCAACGAAAACTATGTGCGCGCTAACGAAGCCAACTCGGCGCAATCCCGCGTAGCAACCCAAGGCAAGCATCGCTTCATCGACAAAGTGCACGTCAACTATGTTGAGAAGAGCCGTCGCCACTGGGCAGCACTGGAGAATTTTGACTCCCGCAAGGTAGCCATCAGCGAGAAGTATTACCGCGATAATGATCGCCTGCTGCAGGGTGGCCTATGGGCGGAAGTGACCCTGGCCTTCAACGAAATTGAAGAAGATGACTATGCCTTTTACGTTGAAGACCTGCGCCCAATTCAGCTGAGTCGATTTGACTTTTCCCGCTACTGCGAAGGCCGTGAGCAGTTCAGCCGGGACGAATGGCTGGATGCGGTGCTTCGGTCTGTTGGTCTTGAGCCGAGTAAGCTGTCGAAGCGGGTGAAATTTCACTTTATTGCTCGCCTGACCCCACTGATTGAGCCCAATTACAACTTCATCGAGCTTGGCCCGCGTGGCACAGGAAAGTCCTATTTCTTCAGTGAATTTTCTCCTTACTCAACCTTGATCAGCGGCGGTCAGGCAACCAAGGCCACGCTGTTCTACAACAACCAACGCCATAAGATTGGTCTAGTAGGGTACTGGGACACAGTGGCATTTGATGAAGTCGGCGGGATCAAGGTCAAGGATCAAGACACCATTCAGATCATGAAGGATTTCATGGCCAACGGTCGCTTCTCACGTGGCGTTGAGGTGATAGCGGATGCTTCCATGGCATTCGTCGGCAACTTGGATTTGTCTGTAGAACAGATCGTTAATTCCGAGATTCATGATCTGTTCCAGCCGCTGCCTAAAGAGTTTGACCTAGCCGTACAGGATCGATTTGCCTGCTACCTCCCAGGCTGGGAAATGCCAAAAAACAGCAGTGAATTCCTCACCAGCAATTACGGTTTCATCACCGACTACCTGGCCGAGGCATTCCATTTCCAGTTAAAGCAAACCAATCGATACGAAGAGGTCTCCCAGCGCATCAAGTTGGGGTCATCAGTAGAAGGGCGCGATGAGAAGGGCATCAAAAAGACTGTCTGCGCCTTCCTGAAAATCCTGCACCCCAATGGCCCACCAACCGACCAAGAGTTCGAAGAATATGTGGCTTACGCCGTTGAAGGCCGTCGCCGCGTCAAAGAGCAGATGAACAAGCGCAAGACTGATGATGAGTATGCGCGGATCAATCTCTCCTACTTCGATGCTTTTGAGCGAGAAGTCATAGTTTATTGTCCCGAGTCACGCAACGCTGCGGCGACTCAGGAGCCTTTGCGTAAGAGTATCCATGGCCATGTAGCAGAAAAGGCCGGTGATGTCGCTGTTCCTACTACGACTGCTGCTGTAGCTCCTGAGTATGTGGCAAGTGAAGTTTTAGTCCTGGCTGCTTCGGTAGCGGTTGCGCCGGAGCTTCAGGAGCAGCATTTCACCATTCACTATGGGGAAACCGGCCATAGCTATGAATCTATCATCCTGCCGTACCTGAACGGAGCCAAGGTGGTAGAGATCGAAGACCCCTATATTCGCGCGAATCACCAAGTGCAAAACTTCGTGCGTTTCTGCGAAGCGGTGATCAAGTCTCCCAGTGTAAAAACGATTCGCCTGACCACCAGCCATGACCAAGAGACTAATCTGAAGGAACTATCTGAACGTTTGGACGAGCTCAAGCAGAGTCTGCTAGAGCTGGATATTGCACTTGAGATCAATATCAATGAGAACCTTCACGACCGCGAAATCCGCCTCGATAATGGTTGGGTAATCAAGATTGGACGTGGCCTAGACTTCTTCCAGAGGCCGGACAGCTGGTATGGCATTGGTGCGAACGATTTGACTCTACGCAAATGCCTGGAAACCAAGGTCGATATTTTTAGCGCTAAAGGGTAAGGACTTCATCAGAAGAGCTGATGCTTTTGAGTGTCAGAGTTAAAGTTTGCTAGTAGGAGCGAATATGCCTAGCGTCGGTTAAATCCGCTTCTGCTTCATGTGGCGATGCACACCGATCCGCCCCGCGTGCCAACCCCGGAGTGGCTTGGCCAAGCGCGCCGAGGTTGCTCGGCCTAGACAGCAGAGGCACAGCCTACAGCTATGCTTGTGAGTTCAGCCTAAAGTCAGTTAAGCCCTTCTCTAGGCTGGCAGTTTGCCTAGTGGAGGTAGTAATGTCCCGTATAGTCCAGAAAAAATCTGGCAGTCGGCGAGGCCGGCCCCGGCTCGAAACGCAGCGTACTATCTATCAAATCAAACTGTCCGGGTGGGAGTTCTCGTGGTCATTCAGCCTAGCTTTGCCCAATAAATCGAGGGCTAACGAAGGTCATTATAATGAGCACTTGATCCTTACGCTGAAAGGCGAAGTTCTCTACCCGGAGAGCTTCAAATACCCAGAAGTCGAATGCCAGCTATACGCAGATCCTCGATTGATGCAAGACATAGATCCTCCAAAAGGAATAGGGTCTATGACAGCAAGCGGGACACGGATGGTTGCGTATATAGCAGTGCCCCGCGAGCGGATGGATACCTTGGCCGGTGTGGCCGACCGACTTCTGTCCCTGGAACTAAACGCTACCCCTTTGCATTACCGGCGTGCGCTTGTTATGTCGATTCATTTGGGTACAGAGCCAGAGCCCGATTGGTGATCCCATTGTCGGCTTAACTGGATGCCCTCTAGATGGGGCAAATTTTCGCGATCTAGACCCAGTGTTGGTCGATTGTGGCTTGCGAACTCTGCCGTCCTCAGTGGCCTCAGTTTTGTTTAGACCTTTCTGTTTCAGTTGCCATAGGCAGAAAACGACCAAAAGAAGCTTTTCAGACGAGTCTCCAAAACCAGGGGCGATTCAAAGAGCTATACATTTGTAAAGTAAACGGCCATGTTTGACCAAGTGAATTTAGATTGAGTACAAACAAAGGGCGCTATAGGGCCCTTTGTTCTCTCACTTCAATTTGCATGATTGGTGATGGGCTTACCCTTCAGAGGCACAAGAGCTTTCGCTGGTCGAATCTCACGCCTCCGCTTCAAGCCGGCGAGAAAAATGCGGATAGGGTGTGAAATCAAAATTCTGATCCATTGCCAACAGGTGGTTTTTGATTTCCATGTGGTCAGTACGGGCTGCGCCGCGACCATAAGTCTGGCCATTTCTTTCAATGCGCTCTAACGTGAACCGTATCGCTTCCAAGTCGAAAAGGTGCAGGTAGGGCTCAATCGCGCTGGCGAACCGAACGTCGGCTCCGTTGAAGTTTGCGCTCGTGCCGTAATAGGCTCCCAAAAGCTTACAGGCCCACTGCTGCCACTCGGGAGAGTCCTCTACTTCTACCATGACCTTCAATTGTTCGTCATTGAGGCGCGGGTAATCGTCACTTTCGATCCAATGCAGAAGATCTGCGAAGTGAACGGACAAGTCAGCCTTCACAAACCAACCGGCAATTTTGGCGGTGGGGTCAGTCGCGATTCCGTGCTGAACACGCAGCTTTGCTGCATCCGACAGTAGGGCGTGTAATGTTGGATGCTTGGAGAGGTAGTAAACAAAGAACTTCAACGGCTCACCGTCAGCTGCGACGTTGCTGAAGTGCTCCTGCTCAGCCCTAATGATCTCCTCCAGGCGGCCTGCCTGCCGATCACTGATGGCCTCAAGGACGTTCAGGTTGATCCTTCTGTTCGCATTGCATTCATCGTTCTCAAGCTTGAATGTGAATTTCCATAGCGATTTGAAAATGGAGGTTTCGACTGTGGGCTTGAACCGCCGCAGGTACCGGCTTTCCACATACGCCTTTACCTTGTAGCGGTCGTTCAATGCATCCCTGTGTTCGGCAAGATCTGTGAGCATTTCATTCAGAATGTGTTGGGTGTAGAAGGGCGGTTTGATGAGTAAGCCTTCCAACGTATTGCGCAGCAGAGATCTGACAGTTTCCTTGTTCGGCGCGTGGAGTTCTCGCTCCTGAGTCAAAACTGGATGCGCAGAGAGGTGTCGCTGCTTTTGCAGGAATTTGAGGTTTTCGTACTCTGGGGCGTCAAGTAATCGTGTCTTCAGGAAGGTGTCTTCAACCAGCTTGATTTCCCACGCAGAGGAGAATGGTTCTTGCGCCTGTATCCGGGTCATCTCGTTGATGATCTCGGTAGCAGTAGCGTCCCTGTAGACATCGATAAGGTACTCAAGCTTGTAAATCAGATCGCACACTGCGACTGACCAGAGCATCACCACGGAGGAGCGGTAATTTCCGTTCTGGTATGAAGACAGAACCTCTTTGAAATAATCCTTTGTCTTGGCCGCGAAAATATCGTCCGCGAATCCTTCTAGGGAAAAGCCAGTCATGGGTACGTCCTTATGAAGCAAGTTTGTTTGTGAGCCCGAAGTAACAGCGAAACGATAGACCGGCCTTCTTTAGCATGGTCGAGAGCTAGCCGAGAGGTGACTTCGTCACACTGGCGTCATGAGCACTGCCAGCGTCATATTGATGAATTTTTCGTTCCTGTTGATCGTTGCCAGAGCGCCGCGAACATTGTTTCCAACCGCACCTGCGCCACGCTGCTCCAGCCAGCAGGTTTGTCACGATACTGGTCAAACTGCCGCTCAATGGCCGAGCATTTCATTGAGCGGCTGCTTGAGCATTTACCGCGAAAGCCGAACCCGCAGTCGACGAGCGCGCTCCTTGAAAGCGGTCTCACCTCCCTCGAGAATCTCGCATACCCGCTCTCGGATCAACTTGTCCTCCAGCCCGCCCGACAAGTAGGTGATGGGGGGCAACTGTCCATTACCATGAGGGCCGCATTCAGCGATGATGATTTGATCGGCGTCAGTGTTCACGACCAGGTTGGCGTTGTGGGTCACCATAATGACTTGCCGAGTTGACTTGGCGGCCATGAATAACGGGACGAGATCGTTGTAGATTGACTTGGGGTCGAGGTTTTCTTCGGGCTGGTCAATGATCAGTGGCCGGCTGTCTTTCGCATCAAGCGAAAGGTAAAGCAGCAACAGTACAATTCCTCGGGTACCAGGAGAGAGCTTTTGGATTTCAACGCCGTCATAATTTATGGCGTAACGTACAGAAATGTGGTCAGTACCGTAGAGCCATTGAGCCAATCGTTTCGTCCACCGCCGATACTCTGCCAGATCCGATGTGGCAACCGGCGCATGCTCAACGAGCTGTTCATGATAGTTCTTAATAAACTCTCTCAGCGCAGCGAGCACGGTTTCGTCATCTCCGTAGAGCCATGGAGTATTCAATGACTCGAGCACTTTTTCGCGCAAGGTACCCCTGCCTCTGAAAGGGCCCTTTTTGGAGAGGTTGAGCAACGACTCGCCCTCGGCTGACCAAGCCTCAATGTCGACAGTTCGGGCTACCGAAAACGAAAGTTTGTTGAGAGTCCCCTGGGCACTTTCCAGGCGCTGTTTGATAGGGGAGTAGAGCTCTTGAAGAACTTGCTCCTCAGCCACCAGGGCAGAGAAAACCCGTTTGTATGAATCACACCGTTCACTCACCAAAACCTCGAGACGTTGGGAGGCCCCCACGTGATCGGTTAGCTTCTCCCTGCTGGCCCGCAATAGCTCGGTTTCCGAGGTTATCTTTGTTGAAAGCTCTTTGAATCGCTTTGCGGTGTCTTGGTCGATGCTGACCAGCTGCTGTAGTCGATCAATTTCTGCCTGCAGCAACGAGAGATTGCATTCTTCAAGATTGGCCCCTTCAGTAATATACTCGCGTTGAGGGTCTTCGTTCTGAGTCGGCGGGGTTCCTATCCATGCGTCTCTGTTCTTCTGAGCCTCGAGCAACATCTTCGACAGGATCGCTCCGACGTCGCCTTCGTAGTCCCTGAAAAAAGCACCCCACTCATCAGTCCCCAGACCACTTTTGGTATGGCGTGCTTGGATGTCTCTAAGATCACTGGGCGCCACAACTTGACGAACATTGTTGACCTCGTCCTGCATGAGAAGAATCTGCTGCTCTTGTGCTTTGTAATACCTCACATAGCCGGCAACCTTTTCTGAGGCGGCAGTCAACAATTGCAGCCTGGACAATCTGACCTCTGAGCCCTTCGCGACAAGCTTGCTTCTGTCTTCTGTTAGCCGTTTGACCAGCGAAGCTTTTTCCTGCACCTGCGTGGTCAACTGGGGCACGAGGCTGCGTTTTTCGAGTTCGGTGTTGATTCTCTCTGACAGACTGCCGAGTGATTCTTCTTCCCGACGCCTAGCCTCTCGATATCGCTCAGAACGGATATCTCTCAGGTCATTGAAGCTGATGGCACCCTCACGCTCCGTGGGGGAGTGTGACTCGTAAATTACCCGTTCGACCTCTGCCAGAAGGCCATCCGTCATACCATCGGCTGAGCAGAGTTCTTCCACGAACTGCTGCGACAGATACCGGGCCCTTGGGTACACGAACTCATCGTCGGTCGTCTGGTTGAGCGGGCTGGCCTGCGTGTCACCATTGCACCAAGTGATATTCACTTCAGCATCTTGTAGGTGGTCTTGGGCCCTCACTAAGAACGAGTGGCCTGTGATTGCATTGCCCCGTGCATCACAACCTGCCGCCAGGATGTCAGCCAGCGCGGTCTTTCCTGATCCTCTTGCGCCTACTACGGCAATCAGGCCCGGGTTCAGTGCCAAGGATGGTGTCTTGAGCCAAGGGGCGTTGGTGATGTCGACGTTGGAAATTACTTCGGAGGCGTTTCCGTATGGAGGAGGTTCCTCTCCAATGAAAGCTCTACCTGCAGGATCAATACAAGCTTGCCGTAGCGTGTCGAAGGTAGGGCTTCCTTTGAGCCAACTGAATCTTTTCCCTTCAGGTGCTCCAGTCTTGGCAGTTTGATGGGCATCGCTGCCATGCAAGCACGGTTTCAGGCCGTTGTACCGCTCTACCAAGCTTTCCGCTGATAAAGCTTTTCTACCAAGCCAGAAGTCCCTTTGGTTCGGATTCGAGGCAAAAATGACATGCGCGAATCGCTCGATTTCCTGCCGTAACACCTCATCTGCACCATCCTTCAACGCGGAGGTACCGTCGTTCTCTTTTGCAGCGACTGCGATGATTAGATTGGTCTGTGCCCACTGGTTGTTTTTGAGCTTGTCCTTCAGCTCCTGAAACGAAACTTTGAATCGCTCCGCACCATGCCTCAGAGCCGCTTGGTCATCCTGAATTTCCGGCTTTGCACGCCTGCCGAGCCTTCTTAAATCGCTTGGCGTACACCTAAATTCGTCGTCGAAGGCCTTGAAAGTCAGTGAGGCAAGAAAGCGCTCAAGTTCTTCCAGGTGGTTCTCTTCATCGGGGCACACCAATAGATGGGCGTTAATCCAGGATTTTGCAGTCCCAACGTCGAAGCGAATTTCGACATTGGGGAAAAGGAGTTCGCAGCTTGCAAGCCGCCCAGCCTGCTTCTGTTCAACCAACTGTCGGTAGGTATCCAACAAGTAATAATCAGTAACCGCAATCGCACTGATTGGGGGAGACGACTCTTCGAGAGCTTTGAGGTATCCCTCCCAATCACCTTTGAACTGATCGTTGAACAAAGTGCCTGGTGCGTGAACGTGAGGATCCCATCGAAGCCAGCGAGACCCAGAGGAAAGAGGCTTTGTTGCAGTCTGCATGTTTACGTCCTAGTAGGCAGTTAGGTGAGATATGTCCTGGTCACAAAGTCATAACAAGAGGTGCGCGAGCATGGGCTGTCACCGTGCCACTATTTTGGATTCATTCAGACGTGTCAATCTGAAGCCGATAGAGCGCGTGCCCATAGGTGCATATGGACTTCAAAAATGAATTTCGAATACCGACCTGACCAATCCGTTCCTGGGAGCATTTGGAAAGACATTGGCTTGCCTGAGCGTGGAACAAGGCTGTATGAACTCATACACCAGGGCCTTCCATTCGAGTTACTAGATCAGGCAGCGAGCCTACTGCAGATGCCGCGAGCGGATATTTCAAATGCTCTTCGCATGTCACCAGCGATGGTGGCGCGCAGGGCAAAAGCCGGTCGCTTGAACACTGCTGAAAGTGATCGCTTCGCGGCGTTTATCGCTGTATTTGAGGAGGCACTTTCTTTGTTCGAGGGAGATCTCACAGCCACAAGGAAATGGATGGATTCTCCGGTTCATGGGCTTGGTGAGAGGAGCCCACTCGACAAGTTGGGTACAAGAGTGGAAACAAATGCAGTCTTCGATCTCATGGGGCGATTGGAGAGGGGAGTGCTGGTGTGAGGCGATCCGATATCGTTTTCCGGGTTTAGTTCAATCCGCAAAAATGCGCCTGACGTAACTTATGTATGGATATACAGTCATCTCAAGGGCACAGACGGTGCCAATCCTGGTCGTAGCGTTTGGGGACGCCAGCACGTATCGTGATGCAAAGCGAAAAAGTCCCTTTATTGGGGCTTTTTGTGCCTGAAAATCGAGTATGTATTCTGCGCGGCTCTTGCGTAATGCAGCATGAGGCCGAGCATGTTGCATTGTTGACTTGCTATCGTTCCTTCGAGCCATCGGCTCGGCTCAGTAGCCTAACAAATCCCAAATAGTCATCGCACGAATCGCTTGAGTGACCGGCGACTCGCTATTACTTGCTCTCGTATCTCGTCAGGATCGATCGACATACCGCCGTCCGCTGTCACACGCAGAGATTTCAGATTATTGAGGGCCGCTACAAACGCGCGCTCTCTAGCTTGCTCACGCCCTGATCTTTTATCTCGACAAACGAACCTTATCAATCGATCTAGCCACTTCATGCCGCGCTCCTGTTTTCGTGCTGCCCTGACCATTTTATTCGGTCTCCACCATGTGGGGTAGGTATCAACCGCTAACCCTAGCCCTGTATATCCTACTATCCGAGGTGAGGTGGGCGACTTTGCTCAGAGTCTGAATGCCGCTTACAAAGCTAACCGAATTCCGATAGTGCCATCCGAGGCCTGGACTCAATGAAACCATCTGATGCAATCAGAGGTAAGACGGGGGATATCAAAAGGGTCGTAGAGTCTTACGGATTTGTGGCCCCTGGAATATTCGGATCGACAGCACGCGGGGAGGATTTGGATGGAAGTGATCTCGACCTGCTGGCGACCATCCCAGTCGACATGGCCGGGAGGATTTCTCTCTTTGACATCGGTGAGATGCAAGACGAGCTTGAGCAGATGCTCAGCGTGGTTGTTGATTTCAATGTCGAAAACGACATGCCTGAAGCGTACAGAGCCAAGATCGAATCCGAGGTAATTAAACTGTAGCGCGGCAGCATCGGCGTGCGATGAAGTGCGGGCCATCGTCGACCAGAGCGGAACGCATGCGGCGTTTAACTCACACTCATGTCAGGTGATACATCCGACGTCAGCAACCAGGCGATTCATGATCTGTAACGTAATTTTGTACGCTGTAACATTGCTCACGTTACAGCGTACAAAATTGCGTTACAGACCTCAGAGTGCGAGGGGCCAGGCAAGCGGAGCGCGCAGGCGTGAGGATGAAAGCCCGACAGGGCCAAGACCAACGCCTCGCGCGTGGGCTTGGTTTACGACAGCCATCCCCGACCAGGGGCACGCCCAAAACCATGGCCTCTCAACTAAAAGCCATTATCAATGGCCCTCGCCCAGAGGCGCATGGCGTTGTCTTTGCTATAACAGCGAAATCAACTCTTGGGAGTTCGATGACATGCAATCCTACTGCCGCCGCCATGGAGGGCTCAAACAACCATTGCTTACCAGCCCGCGTAATGAGTAACCAGGTGGCCCCAGGCCGAGAGCGCCGGCCCATTTCTGCGAAGAATATTCATTGCCTCGGCGGCGGGAATTTTGGTCGGACAGCCCCCAGTCAGATACGTCTTGTCTTTACCCTGGTTGTACAAGTGCATGATCGTTAAAACCATGATCTGTTGCAGCGGCGACATTGCGCGATAGCTTTTGCGCATTGCCTTCAGGTATTCGGGGACGGGCTCTTCTCCGCCAGCCCAATCGAAGCCGCGAGGCCGCAAATTGTAATGGCTGCCTTCACTACCATAGGCGCGTTCGACGTGCTCAAAACAACCCTCAAGCGAGTAAGCCTCTACGATTCCCCACACTACTTGCCCCAAAATATTTCCGCGCTCTGATCCACTGAAGAACGTAGGGATGGACGCTCCGCAAACCATCGCCAGCGCCGTAAGCTCAGCACCGTCCATGCAAGGCCCTTTATCCACCATATCGACCAACGCCCAGTTGGGAAAACGGCCAGCAGCGAACGTGGGGTTAACTGCCGCGTAGGCAGCAAGGGCGACTGGTTGTAGTGAGTGGTGGATGTAGGCTTGGCTGGCAGTGTGAACATCCGTGAATGCCCATACACCTTCCGAAAGCTGATGGACGCCAATCGAAGAAAGAAGACCTTTAGCTTGGTCAACGTAGTTGTTGTTCATGCATTCGAATTCCTTTGCCTTGAAGTCCTATTGGCCAATGGTTCTGTTAGGGGGGCGTCCTCTTTCGGATAAACACAAACAGGGTTGATCGCTTTCCCGTCAGAGCAGAGCGCGAGAGGGGGGGGGCTACGGATTACAGTTGTTGAAGAAGCCTCTCCAGCACTGTTCCTGAGTGCTCAGCAAAAAAATCGGGTCTAGGCCATCACGGACGACGCTCTCGAATGACCAGCGTCGGCCATCAGGACTGATGCATTCATCGCAGTAATCGAGCTCGCCGCAATGGTTAAAGATCACGAGGTGCCAACCTTCGACTTCGATGTGGAAAAGCCCGGCGAAAACTTCGCCCCAGGACTGTGCGCATGCTCTCTTCATAGTGCGGCGCTCCGATGTAATGTCCCTGAGCACCTGGCAGACATCTTGCGCTGTGAGAGGCGGCAGTGATGTAGTTTTCATGTTCTGAACGCATTGCCTAGAGCGTTACTTGGGAATACTACATCGGCATGTCAGTGAGCTTCGAACGCAACGGAATCATTGCATTCCCACAGCGGGCGCACTCCATATGGGGCCAGCGGTTTGGCCCAGTCGGGTGGCGTTCAGGCTCATTCACACACCGTCCGATCTTCTGCGGAGCGTATGACTCAAAAAAGTTAAAGAAATTGTTAAAGGTATGGAGGTATCGCTCAGTCGTTTTTGCGCCCCGATACCCTAACCGAGACTGGATGTCAGAGAGATAACACTGCAATAGGGAGTGGGGAGTACGGCAATCTTCAGTGATAGGGGTGCCTTGAGCAGGCAGTGTATGGGACGTTAGCCCAAGGGACTCTGACTCGAGAATCTTTCTCGCTGCCGACCAAAAATCATAGTCGGAGCGACCTGTATAAATTTCGCTTTCGCAAGCGAAGTGCACCGTCCAGCGCGGATTGACGTCGACTCCTACAACGCTCAACCACAGAGATTCGATTACAGCAAGCGTACTGCTGGCTACCTTTGAGTCTAGGATGAGGTACAGAGAATCCCCACGGACGTCGACCAGCTTGACTGGCGACAACGCTCCCAAGGCTCGGGCTGCGTCCAGTATCTGCAAGACGTCTTCATCCACAGCATCCGCATTCATCACAGCAAAGCGATGCATACCCGGGTGAGGGGTAGCCTCAAGGTTTACATCTCTAGATTGGACACAGCCAAAAATCTTGTACACCAGAGATCCGGAAGGATCACCCTGATTGCTCAAGGAGTCTGTCAGGCCACGAGCTAGCTGAAGCAAGGCTGGATAGCGCATTTCACTTCTCCCGGTGGATGAGGTAAATGGAAGACCACCGCAGTCGTGCCGTCAAGAAAAAAAGTGGAATTCATACAAAATTACTGAGTAAAAACAGTATCTTATGAGCATACTCATATGCTCAGTCATCGAGTGAAGTGAGGTGCGGATATCTGCCATCGCCCTGCGGACGGATCTGATCGCTGATCTCGGACAGTAAACCCCCCAAATTGCTGCTTGCTGTATTAGGCTTGGCGTCCTATCGCGACCTCACTACGTGACGTGAGGTCACCCAGTCTCCTCATAGCAAGGGCTACGACAAATGAAGATTTTGGATGCAAGCAGTGTTGAGAGCTTGAAAGCTCTCGGCGCCGTTCCTCAGTTGTGTCGCGACCTGCAGGAGATCGTGTCCCCGCTCAAGGTTGAGGCCCAAAGCTACGAAGATCTGTACGAAATCGTCCAGATGATGCAAAAAAAATGGGTGGATGCGATCCCTGGCCCGTTTGTGAGTCGCAGGGCTGAAGCAATCTTCTACCTAACAAAATTAGAAGGCGATGTTCGCTTCAAAATGCTCGGTTTGACTGAGCAACATTTCGCTGATCCTCAACTCGCCAAGAAGTGGTACCGATCCCTTGTGCAACTGGTGCACAGCGACCGTGAGGGCGGGAATGATGAGGCATTGATCGCCCTTCAGAAGCTCTATGCCATCATCGGCTTTGAGGGTGAAGAAGATGAGTGAGAACGACAACCTTCCCGTCATTCAATCAGCCTCTACCCTTGATCTCAGGCTGCCCACCCCTTCAAAGCACGTTCGCCAGGCTACCGCAGCAAAGATTCAGAAGGCCGTTGTGAATAATGGTGCTTTCACCAGTCAAGGAGAGGCATTGATCAATGCCAAGGGGATCCCTGCGCTTCTTCAGACGGATAGAGCAGGTGCCAATTTGGTCATGGCGAAGCTCCCAAGTGACCAAATTGTGGAAGATGGTAAGAATCTTCTTGTTAAGGCAGCTCCTCTCAATCAAGAGCTGTCTCGACGCATCCAAGAGCCTAGGGATGCCGCGCAACTTGAAGCGCTGAAATACTCTGAGCAATGTCTCAATGCGCTCCGAGACAACCCGGAACTCGAGAAAGCCCGAGTAGTGTTGGAGTCGCACAACCGGAAAGACATGCCTGCTGTTAAAGGCGAGGTGCGCAATCAATCAACTCACTGCCTCTCGGGAGAGGCGCTAGAGAAAGGCGCACACGTCCATCACCTGGAAAGAGTTGCCGATCAACCGCGAAAAAGTGTTGACCCTTCGAATATGGTTGCTGTGAACAGCGGCCCCCACAACACGATCCATAAAGCGGAAGCGCATACCCCTGAAGCTGTCAATCAGCTATGCGAAACGCAAGGGTGGCCTGGTCGAATACCTACCGCTGCTGCACCGAGCCAGTCAGCGGCACCGGTCGAAGCGTCGGCCCCAGGAAATGGCTAGGTGAAGTGATAGCGAACCCACTTAAACCATGCGCCAACTCGTCTGAACATCTGATGGTTGCCATTGCTCGGTTCATAACAACCCTTCGCTGCGGGCGTCACTCCACAACCACCGCCCAGCTATACAAACTCGGAGGAAGCTGAAGTGACCCATGATGACTCCGCGAGCTTGAGAGAACTAGGCGAAGGGCTCTCTGGGAGCTCGCCAACCTCACTCCAGGTGATCCAAAGGTATCCGATCACCTTGCCATCCTTGACGGCCTCGACGATCAAGAGCTAAACAGCATGCCCCCAATCGGCAAGCAGTTGGAGCTCTGTCCGATTGATGGCTAGATGATGACACCGTTTGGGCGACCCCTCGACGGCCCCATTTGGCCGGTCGTGCTGCTGCTTTACACGAAGCTTTACAGACTGAGTTTGTCAGTCACTTTTTTGAGCAGATTTACTGGCTTGGCGTCCACGATCGATCTTTACAGAGGTAGAAAAATGGTAGCTTTACAGTTTTGCAGAAGGGTCTATTGCTCTGATTTATCGATGGTTTTCTTTACAAAATTGGGCTTGGAACACGAAATTTGTATGAAAATTCGTTGTTAATCAATCTATTAAAGACTTTTATCAGTATCCCCATTTTAAGCATCCGCTGGACCGAACGTCATGAAAAAGGCCCGTAGCGCGCAAACGCTACGGGCCTTTTGTTTGTGCTGAGTCTCAGCCCTTGGCGAACGCCAGCATGTCGGCGTTGACCTGATCCTTATGGGTATCCGTCAGACCATGAGGCGCGCCGGGATAAACGATCAGCTCGGCATGCTCGATCAGCCGCGTGCTCTCCAGACCCGCCGCTTGAATCGGCACGATCTGGTCGTCGTCGCCATGAATGATCAAAGTCGGCACATCGAACTTCTTCAGGTCTTCGCGAAAATCGGTTTCCGAGAAGGCCTTGATGCTGTCCAGGGTGTTTTTGTGCCCGCCCATCATGCCCTGCATCCAGAACGAGTCGATCAGTCCCTGTGAGGATTTGGCACCGGGACGGTTGAAGCCGAAGAACGGCCCGCCGGCGATGTCTTTGTAGAGCTGCGAGCGGTCGGCGATGGAGCCGGCGCGGATGCCGTCGAAGACTTCGATCGGCAAGCCCTTGGGGTTGCTCTCGGTTTTCAGCATCAGCGGCGGCACTGCGGAAATCAGCCCGGCCTTGGCCAGGCGTTGGGTGCCGTGTCGGCCGATGTAGCGGGCCACTTCACCGCCGCCGGTGGAGAAGCCGAACAGGATCACGTCCTTGAGGTCCAGGTGTTCGATCAACTCCGCCAGATCGTCGGCGTAGTGATCCATGTCGTTGCCGTCCCACGGCTGGCTGGATCGGCCATGGCCCCGACGATCATGCGCGATGGCACGAAAACCGTTATTGGCGAAATGCAGCATCTGCGATTCCCAACTGTCGGCGCTCAAGGGCCAACCGTGGCTGAACACCACCGGTTGTCCGCTGCCCCAATCCTTGTAGTAGAGGGTGTTGCCTTCGCGAGTCGTCAGAGTAGCCATGTCGATTATCTCCAGAACGTTGCGTGGGTGGGGTAATTACGCTTTTGCCAGGAACTCGTCGGTGGAAACGACACTGGCATAGGCAAAGCCGAGGGCGGACATAAAGGCCGCGTGCACATGGGCCGCAGGGACGGTCAGGCCGTTGAACTCCAGGTCGCGACTGGCGCAGGCGTCATGGATCACGGTAACGCTGTAGCCCAGGTCATTGGCGGCGCGGGTGATGCCGTCGACGCACATGTGGCTCATGCTGCCTACGACCACCAGCTCCTTGATGCCTTTTTCGTCGAGAATTGACTGTAGTTCGGTTTCGCGGAATGAGTTGACGAAGTGTTTGAGTACCACCGGCTCGTCGGCGCGGTTGAGCACTTTGGGGTGCAGCTTCGCGCCTTCGGAGTTTGGTGTGAAGAACGGCGCTTCTTCGGAAGTGAACTCGTGGCGGATGTGCACCACCGAATCACCCGCGTCACGGAAGGCCTTGATCAGGCGTACGGCGTTGTCCGCAGCGGCGTCGGCACCGACCAGCGGCCACTTGCCTTGGGGGAAGTAGTCGTTCTGGATATCGACTACGATAAGCGCTTGCTTGGCCATGACTGTTACCTCGAAGTGTGTGTTGGGTGTGGAATGAAGTATTGGCGCGGGGAGGCCATCCGGGGATTGGCCGCACCGACAATAAGAGGGGGAAAACTGACAATGGACGCACAAAGGGCAATTGCCGAACTGGGAGTGCTGATTTATCCCGGTGCGCAGATGGCGGCTGTGCATGGATTGACCGACCTGTTTGGTGTGGCCAACCGAATTGCCGCCGAGCATCAGGCTGCGCAGCTGCCATTGCTGCGAATCAGTCACTGGCAGGTTGAGGGCGATCAACCGCCAGTGCGCATCTACGACAGCCTTCCCGGCGAGGAGCGCTCACTGGTGGCGGTGTTGATTCCGCCGTCCATCGGCGGCTTTAGCGCAGGGCAGGCGCCTCAGGGGCTGATCGACTGGCTACGTCGGCAGCATGCCAGTGGCGCGACTCTGGGCGGAGTGTGCGTGGGCTCGATTCTGCTGGCCGAAAGCGGCCTGCTGGACGGGCGTAGCGCGACCACTCACTGGACCTCGGCGAAAACCTTCGCCGAGCGTTATCCGGCGATCAAGCTCAAGGCCGATACGCCGATTGTCGATGATGGCGACCTGATCACCACTGCCGGGCTGATGGCCTGGTCCGAGCTTGGGCTGCGCCTGGTCGACCGCTTGCTGGGGCCGAGTATCGCCACCGGCACCGCGCGTTTTCTGGTGGTGGAGCACAGTGACAGTGCCAGTGAATGCGGCAGTAACTTCGCGCCCATCCTCAGCCACGGCGACGCGTCGATTCTGAAGGTCCAGCATTGGCTGCAAAGCACCGGCGCGACCGATGTGTCTTTGACGGCGATGGCGGAGCGGGCAGGGCTGGAGGAACGCACCTTCCTGCGCCGATTCCGCGCGGCCACCGGGCTCAAGCCTACCGAGTACTGCCAGCATCTGCGGGTGGGCAAGGCACGGGAAATGCTCGAATTCACCAACGGCACCATTGATCATATCGCGTGGACCGTGGGGTATCAGGACCCCGGGGCGTTTCGCGCGACGTTCAGGAAGATTACCGGGTTGGCGCCGAGTGATTATCGGACGCGATTCGGGGTAACGGGCCTTTCGCATTCCCTGTAGGAGCGAGCATGCTCGCGATGGACATCTGAACGCCGCAGGGTGACAGGCATCCCGCGTTATCGTTGACGTTTTTCGCGAGCATGCTCGCTCCTACAGTTTTACCGCGATCGTGCAAAATGCCTGACTTGTAAACGGGTTCGTGCAGATTAAATGGGGCGCAGTGCCATTAGTCCATAGGCAACTGATTGATGGGTAACCACTTTCCCCCGAGCCTCGCTTGGCCTGATCTCTGCACCGCTTATAACTACATTCATCAAGCGCCATTGAAGGGGGATGCATGACCCCAACAAACCGCAAGAAACTGGTGGTTTCCCATTCGGTATTGCCGGATGCCCCTTTGCATGAGGTGGAGACCAATCGCGCATTGGCCCGCTGGCTGGCGCAGATCCTGGGGCTCAAGTACGGCGGCAGTTACGACCTCGAGCAACATAGCGGCCGCGACCTTTACCTGCTCCCAACCCAGACCCTGGTGGGCGCTGCGGCGGCCCGGCAATTGGGCATCAAAGGACCGGATGACCTGTGGGGCGGGTATGTCGACCACGACTTCATTTGCACCAAAGCCATCAGCCACGGGTTGCTCAATTGGCAGGCCCACGCGCCGCAAGGCTGGGTACCGGCGTTTTCCGAGCGGGTGCGCGGCGTGGTGCTCGACGGGCTGAGCGTGTTTTCCTTCGATGACGCGCGACCTGCGGCAGAGCATCTGTTATACGGCGGACCGATCCGTCTCAAACCGATCCATGCCTGCGCAGGGCGCGGCCAGGAAGTGATCGAAAGCCTCGACCAGTTCGATGAATTACTCGCCCGGCCCGAGGCGAAACAACTCTTCTGCGAGGGCGTGGTGCTGGAGCAGGACCTGGCTCAAGTGAAAACCCACAGTGTCGGCCAGAGCTTCATCGGCGGCAAAGTGCTCAGCTATTGCGGCGAGCAGTACTTGACCGATGACGCCGCGGGCGAGCCGGTCTACGGCGGGTCCGATCTGCTGGTGGTGCCGGGCGATTACGATGAACTGCTCAAGCTTGAATTGCCTGATGACGTGCGTCTGGCCATCCATCAGGCGCAAGTGTTCGACAATGCCGCGGACGAAGCCTACCCGGCTTTCTACGCGTCACGGCGCAACTACGATATTGCCCAGGGCCTGGACAGCAGCGGCAAACCGCGCAGCGGCGTGCTCGAACAATCCTGGCGCATGGGCGGCGCCAGCAGCGCCGAGGTGGCCGCCTTGCAAAGCTTCGTCAACGACCCGGGCATGCGCGCGATTCGCGTGTCGTCGGTCGAGACTTACATCGATCAACCGCTGCCGGCCGATGCCATCGAGGTGTATCGCGGCCCGGCGCAATCCAGTGAATTTCTACTCAAGTATGTGACGGTCAAATCCTATGACGGCTAGAAGCGAAAGCATTCAAATCGACATCGACGACGAACAGATGAGCGGGACCTTCTTAAGCCCCAAATCGAAAGTCCCCGGCGTGCTTTTCGTGCACGGCTGGGGCGGCAGTCAGGAGCGGGACCTGGAACGGGCCAAGGGCATTGCCGGGTTGGGCTGTGTGTGCCTGACCTTTGACCTGCGCGGGCACACCGGCGGCACTGGCATTCCACTGTCCCGGGTGACCCGTGAGGATAACCTGCGCGACCTGCTGGCGGCCTACGATCGCCTGCTGGCACACCCGGCCCTGGACACTTCGGCGATTGCCGTGGTCGGCACCAGCTATGGCGGTTACCTGGCGTCGATCCTCACCTCGCTGCGCCCGGTGCGCTGGCTGGCGCTGCGGGTACCGGCGCTGTATCGCGACGATCAATGGCATACGCCCAAGCGTGATCTGGACAAGCTGGATTTGCGCGATTACCGCAGCACCCTGGTGCGCGCCGACAGCAACCGTGCGCTGCATGCCTGCTCGGCATTTACCGGGGACGTGCTGCTGGTGGAGTCGGAAACCGATGCCTACGTGCCCCATGCGACGATCATGAGTTACCGTGCGGCGTGCCAGCAGACTCACTCGCTGACGCATCGCATCATCGACGGGGCCGACCATGCCTTGAGCGATCCCGTGTCACAGCAGGCCTACACTTCGATCCTGGTGGACTGGATCACGGAAATGGTGGTGGGGGAGCGGTTGAGCATTATTCAGTCCCAGTGATTTGTCGGTGTTTTCAAGGACGCCTTCGCGGGCAAGCCCGCTCCCACAGGGACCTGCGCAGTTTTCAAGTTGCAAAAAATTCTGTGGGAGCGGGCTTGCCCGCGAAGAGGACGGCAAGAACACCACAAAATCACTTGGGTGGCTTCTTGATCCGCAACGCCTTCGCCTTGGCTTCCACCACCAGGTACATCACCAGGGTGATCAACAACGGCAGCAGAAAGTAAATCGCCCGATACGCCAACAACCCCGCCACCAGACTGCCTCGTGACACCTCATGTTGCAGCAATGCCACAAACACCGCTTCGAGCACACCCAAGCCGGCCGGTATATGGGTAATGACCCCGGCAATGGCGCTGATCAACAGCACCCCCAGCACCAGCGGATAATCCAGCTTGCTCGGCAGCAGGGTAAAAATCACCGCTGCCATCAGCGACCAGTTCAGCGCACCGAGACCTAACTGGAGCACCGCCATACGTAGCGACGGCAGGTCGATTTCGATCCCGCGGATCGCCCACTCCCGGCGCTTGGCGAAGCGGCACGCGGCCAGATAGCCGGCGCTCAACAACAGCAACAGCACACCGACACCCTGCAGTGCATCGCTACTGAGTTTCCAGCCAGGCGGCATGCGTACCAATCCGCTGCTGAAGACCACCCCGGCGATCAGCATGTAGCCGATCCAGTTGGTCGCCAGGCTCAGGCCGAGGATTTTCGCGATGTTGCCCTTGCTCACCCCCAGCCGTGAATACAGGCGATAGCGCATGGCAATCCCGCCAACCCATGCGCTCAGGTTGAGGTTGAAGGCGTAGCTGATGATGCCCACCGGGAGGATTTGCTTCCACGTCAGGTTCTGGCGGATGTAGGTGCGGCCGATCAGGTCAAAGCAGGCATACACCAGAAAACTCACAACCGTCAGCGAGGACGCGATGATCAGCGTGCGGACTTTGAAGTCGGCGAGGGTTTCGAGCACTTCAACCCATTCGATGTGCTGGGCAAACATCGTCAACAACACGATCAGCGCCAGGAAAAACAGCATGGTCAACGGCTTTTTCCAGCGGCTGAAGCGGGACTTGCCGTGACTTTCTACTGGGGTGGCGGTGTGGGTATCAGCGCGGTTCATGATGAGTGTCCCCCTGTGGGCGGGGTACCGATTTCAGCCGCGGTTTATGCGCCGGCAGCCAACCGGCCCAGGCTGGGAAATGCCGCAGGAAGTGGAACACCAGGAAGCCCACGGTCATGTGCCACACACGTCCGCGTGGCGCAGTCTCGGCTGACATGGCTTTGCAGTGGTGATCACTGAGCTCTTCAAGGCGATCGAACAGCTGGCGATTGAAGGTGCGGTCGCGGATCAGCACGTTGGCTTCCAGGTTCATCGACAGGCTCAAGGGATCCAGATTGCTCGAGCCAACGGTGCTCCAGTCTTCGTCCACCAGCGCGACCTTGCCATGTAAAGGCCGGTCGCAGTACTCGTAGATCTTCACCCCGGACTTGAGCAGATAGTCGTAGGTCATGCGCGCCGCGAGCCTGGCCACCAGCAGGTCCGGCTGGCCCTGCAGGATCAGGCGCACATCAACACCGCGACGCGCCGCGTTACGGATCTCGCGCAACAGCCGATAGCCCGGAAAGAAATACGCATTAGCGATCACCACGCGCCGTTGCGCCTGACGCAGCACCTGGCGGTACACCTCTTCGATATCGGTGGAGTGGTCGCCATTGTCGCGATATACCAAACGGACCTGCCCGTCGTGCTCGCTGAAGGCCAGTTCCGAACGCCGCTGCCGGCGCTGTTGCCACCAGTACCTGGCCCGCGCCGGGCGACCGCATTGAAGCAGGGCAAAGTGGTGAATATCGGCCACCGCCGGGCCTTGTACTTCAACGGAGTAATCCTGTTTGGCCTCGGGGCCGAAGTCGGCCAGATGGTCCGCGGAAAAGTTGATCCCGCCGAGAAAGGCGATGGTACCGTCTACCACCACGATCTTGCGGTGCAGGCGACGGAACCAGTTGGTGCGGATGCCGAGGCGTTTCGGTGCCGGGTCGAACATCTGCAAGTGCACGCCGGCGGCGCTCAAGGCGGTGAGAAAGCCGGTACTCAATTCGCCGCAGCCAAAACCGTCGAGACTGACCGTGGTGCGTACCCCTCGCTGGGCCGCCTCGATCAGGATCTCCTGGAGTTCGTTGCCGACCTTGTCCTCGAACAGAATGAAGGTTTCCAGAAGGATTTCGCTTTGTGCCTGGCGCAGGGCTTCGAACACCCGGGGGAAATACGCCTCGCCATTTTCCAGCAATTCGATGCGGTTGCTGCCTTGCCAGCCGTACTCGACATCGACCGTTGCCGGCTCGCTGATCGGCGGGGCGGGGATGTGTTCCATCGTGGTTTTTTCCATTGGCTGGCTGCTCATAGTTCGATCTCTACCGAAAGCGGAACGTGGTCGGACAGGTGGGACCAGGGGCGGGTAGTCAGCACTTGTGCACGGCTGGCCTTGAGGTTGCGCACGTAGATTCGATCCAGGCGCAGGGTCGGCATTCGTGCGGGAAAGCTGCGCGCCGGTTTGCCGTGCTGTTCGGCGAACACTTCGCGTAAGCCACAGGGCAGAAGTTGCGCATCGGCGCGCTGGCGCCAGTCATTGAAGTCACCGGCGACGACCACCGGTGCATCGTCATCCAGCGCTTGCAGGCGCTGCATCAGCAACTGCAGTTGGGCGCGACGATGGGTTTCGCGTAAACCCAGATGCACGCAAATGGCATGCACTTCCCGGCCGTCGCCGGGCAGGCGCAGCACGCAATGCAGCAGTCCACGGTTCTCGTGGCCGCTGATGGACACGTCGAGGTTGTCGTGACGAATGATCTGGAGTTTCGACAGCAATGCATTGCCATGATCGCCTGCGGGATAGACCGCGTTGCGGCCATAGGCGAACTGCGGCCACAAGGTGTCGGCGAGGAATTCGTACTGCGGCATTGCCGGCCAGTTGTCGTAGCGTTTGGGATGCTGTTCGTGGGTGCCGTGAACCTCCTGCAAAAACACCACGTCGGCGGACACGCTACGCACCGCTTCACGCAGTTCCGGCAGGATAAAGCGCCGGTTGAGCGCGGTGAAACCCTTGTGGGTGTTGACCGTCAGCACCGTAAATCGATTCACGCCGCTACTGATCGGGGTCTGCTCGTCGGTCACGCCGACCGGCTCGGGAATGCTCATGACAACACCCCTTCGGCTGCGGGTTCGCCGGGCGCCGTGGCGAGGTTCTGATCGAGATGGAAACGTTCCAGCAAGCGCCGGGCATCGAAGGGCGCGCGGACCTTGATGTCGTTATCGAAATAACAGAACACCTCCCGGGACTTGCGAGCCCTGGGCTTTTGCCGGGGTGCGATCAAGTGTGGATCGCTCGGTTGCCGGCCGTGATGCCAGGCCTCGATGCGGTCGCCCCAGTGCTTCAGCGCCTGTGGGGTATAACCGCTGGCGTACAGTTCTTCGGCGCCATGCAGGCGCAGGTAGACGAAGTCGCTGGTGATGTCTTCGCGGTACGGCCATTTGCCCGCCGTGTCGGCAATCACCAGGGCGGTGTTGTAGCGTTTGAGCAGGCGCACGAACAGCGGGTCGACGAAGCTCTCATGACGGATTTCAACCGCATGGTGCATGGCTTTCTTCTTGTACGCCTTCAGGCTGGCGTGGCCATGGAGGTGCTCATCGTGCTGGCGGGCGAGGGCGGCAGCCTGTTGTGTGTCGCGGGGTAATTGATCGAGAAACTGTTCGAATAGCCCTGCGTCGAATTTGAAGTTGGGGGGAAACTGCCAGAGGATCGGGCCGAGTTTTTCCTTGAGTTCCAGCACCCCGGAGGCGAAGAAGTTGGCCAAGGGTTTGTGCACGTCCTTCAGGCGCTTGATGTGGGTGATGAAGCGCGGCGCCTTGACGCTGAAAACAAAGCCCGGCGGCGTTTCGCCATACCACTGGGCATAACGTTCAGGCCGCTGCAGGGCGTAAAACGATCCATTGATTTCAATGCTGTTGACCGCCCGCGAAGCGAACTGTAATTCGCGCCGCTGGGCCAGGCCCTTCGGGTAGAAATCTCCCCGCCAGGGCACGTAGCGCCAACCTGAAATACCGATATGAATCGCCGCCATGTCGCCTCCTGCCGGACTGCTCTGTCTTTGGAGGACTGCCGCGCAACGGCGAAAGTTTCCATGGCGCTACGGACGGTAGAACGCAAAGACTCACGGTCATGCGTGGTAATGTTTGCCCCGAACGACAGGACCTCTGTGGGCAATGGCCGAACTTGCCCGCCGTTTCTCGATCAGTTGCTTACAGAAACAGCCAAAGGAGCGGGTGCGTTGATCAAGCTCAAGACCGCGATACTACTTGGGGCATTAGTGTTCCTCGGCAGCGAGGAGCTGGAAGCGGCAGCCATACCAGGGTTGCCGGCAGCCTCCAGCGCTGCGACACCGCCAGCCCATCCTCAACCGCTGGTGCAGGGCGGATTGCTCGGTGCCATCAGTTCGAGCATCGATGAGGTCCAGAGCAAACTCGATCTCAATGAAAACCTGCTCGACGCCTGGCGCCTGCGGGCCGATCGCGCCGTTGATGAAGCGGATGATCTGGTCAATCGGCCATCGAACCGTTCGGGCTGGAGCGTCACCGAGGATTTTCTGCTGCTGACCCTCGCCTGGGCCGGCAGCTTCGCACTGCTCTGGCTGCTCGGGCGGCAGTTGACCGAACGCTTGTGCAGGCACCGTCTGCTGCTCAGTCGCGAGCGCGGCCAGGCACTGCTCGGGTATGTCTTGCCCTACACCCTGCCGGCGCTGGCCAGCCTGCCGCTGACCATTTATGCCAGCCAGTTCATGGCGGTCTCGGCCGGGAGGGCGCTGGCACTGTGTTTTGCCTATGCCACCAGTGCCGGGATCTTTGCCGCATCCCTGGTCATGTCCCTGATGGTGTTGTTCAACAAGGGCCACAAGCGGCGTGCCGTGCAGATCATCCGCCAGGACAGTCCTCAACCTTTGTTTGCCATCGGTTTTCTGGTGGCCCTGAGCGACGCCCTGACCAGCCCGCAGATTGCCCACCAACTGGGCAGTAACCTGACCAGCAGCATTGCGGTGTTCACCGGTGTGGCCGCCTCGATTTCCTTCGGCTTGCTGGTGATCCGCATGCGTCGCCCGGTGGCCCATGTGATCCGCATCCTGCCGTTGGCGCAACGCAGCAGCCAGCCGGCGTTGCGGGAAACCCTGCGGATCTTTTCCGGGCTCTGGTACTGGCCGATCCTGTTGATGGTGCTGGTCTCGATCATCAACCTGATCGGCATTGGCGATGACAATCAGAAAGTGATGCGCAGCGCGCTGTTCACCACGGTGCTGCTGATTGCCACGGTATTTCTCAGTACGACGCTGCACCATCTGTTCCGCTCAAGCAGTGAAGCCAGTCAGCGGCGCAGCAGTGCCTACAAGGAACGTTTTCTCAATTTGTCCCACGCGTTGCTGCGTATTTTCATGGCGATCGCCTTCATCGATATCCTCGGGCGGATCTGGGGCGTGTCGCTGTTCGAATTCGCGGTGAGCAATGCGGTAGGTCGGGCGATCAGTGATTCGCTGAGCCACATCGGCCTGATCTTCCTGGTGACCTGGATGGTCTGGGTGGTGCTCGACACGGCGATTCAGGAAGCGCTGAAACCGCCGGCGAACAAGCGCTCGGCGCGCCAACCGAGCACGCGGGTGAAAACTATCCTGCCGTTGTTGCGCAACGCGATCAAAATCATCCTGGTGGTGATCTGCGCCATCACCACCATGGCCAACCTGGGCATCAACGTCGCGCCGTTCCTCGCCGGTGCCGGGGTGATCGGCCTGGCCATCGGTTTCGGTTCACAGCAACTGGTACAGGACGTGATCACCGGCCTGTTCATCATCATCGAGGACACCCTGTCCATTGGCGACTGGGTGGTGCTGGATTCCGGGCATGCCGGAACGGTCGAAGGCCTGACCATCCGCACCTTGCGCCTGCGGGACGGAAAGGGCTTCGTGCACTCGGTGCCGTTCGGCCAGATCAAGGCCGTGACCAACCAATCGCGGCAATTCGCCTATGCGTTTTTCTCGGTGCAGTTCACTTACGACACCGACGTCGACAAGGCGATTGCCCTGATCCGTGAGGCCGGGCATTCCATCAGCAACGACCCGTTCCTCAAGTACAACCTGCAAGGTCCGCTGGATGTGTTCGGCGTCGACAAGATGGACCTGAATGGCGTGGTGCTGACGGCGCAGTTTCGCACGGTGTCGGGCGGTCAGTATGCGGTGAGCCGGGCGTTTAACCAGCGCTTGAAAAAGCTTGTGGATAACTGCCCGTGGGTGCATTTCGCGCAGACTTATCCACAGCAGGCGCTGGTGCCGCGGCGTGTTGAGGTGCCGCAGGAGGAGGGGGCCGAGGCAGAGCATTCGGCGGTGTTGATGCCGGATGGGTCGCATCCCCAATAGGTGGGTGGCAGTGATGGCCCCTTCGCTGGCAAGCCAGCTCCTACAGTGACCGTGTCGTTCACAAAAATCATGGTCACTGCAGATCCCTGTAGGAGCTGGCTTGCCAGCGAAGAGGCCAGACCAGCCAACCTCAATGCCGGATCAGCTTATTCCTCACCTCCCCCGCACCCTGCTGATCCAGTTCCCCCCAAAAATGCTGAGCCCCACTCACCTCGGCCGCCACCGGCACCCCATCGCGATACACCAGCCGATTACCCGCCAGCGCCGGCACTTTCGCCCCGGGCAATAGCGTGCCGGCGAGGTTCAGCGGATCCACCCCGCACACCGCAATCAAACTGCCGTCCTTGGGCCGACGCCGCACTTCACGCAGTAACGGGATCGCTTCAGGCAAGGCAAATTGCTCCCCCGCCAGACCACTGACAAAACGCCCGCCACGAATCTCGCCCCGGGCCTCCAGGCGATGGAAGGTGCGCAACAGTTCACGCCAGCTCGGCAACCAGTCCGCCTCTCGCTCCAGCAGGCGCCAGAACACCACGCCGTAGCGGCGCAGCAAGGTCATGGCGATGTGTTCCAGGGTGTCGGTGGGTGTTGGCGCGGGCCGCGGACTGTCGACGACGGGCGCCGGCGCGGCACGGCGCAACAACGCCCAGCGCCCGGCGTCATCCATGCCGCCGGAAAAGGCGCCGCGCCCGCGCCGGCTGCTGCGGTTCTGCCGTTTGCTGACGGGAGTGATCAGTGCGCGCAGGCCGGCGAAGCTGTCGGCGTTCACCAGGCCGGCGCCGACCAGTTCCTGCAAGGCGATTTCCAGCTCCGCACGCAGCAGGTGAGCTTCATGCACCAGTTCATCGAAAAACAGGGCGCCATGCTGGCTGAGGGCGGCGTGAACCTTCTGCGCCTTGGGCGAAAGTTCAGCGACCGGCGTTTGTTCGGTCAAACCGCTCCACAAGCCGACCTGATTACGAGGCAGCAACAGAATCGGCGTGCTGCGCAACGCCGTGGTGCCCCCCTTGTTACGGGCGGTCAGGCGCGTCCACACCAGCCTGCCGCTGCGGCACAGCTCATCCAGCCAGCTCGCCGAATAGTCCTTGATGCGCGCGGGTAAAATGTCGCTGTCCCAGGCTGAAGCGGCCGCCGGATAGCCTTCGAACTGCGCGACGATGGCTGGCAATACCTTGGCGCCCTGACCTTGCGCCGAGATGGACACACGCTGCCAGTCAAACAGAAAGCGCATGAAATCCTGCAGCTCCACCGGCTCGATCTCCCGACGCAAGCGCTTGACCGTGTAGCGATGAATTCGCGCCAGCAAATGCCGTTCGCACCATTCTTCCTCGCTGTCACCAGGGGTGAACCGGCCGCGCAGCACATGGCCTTCGCGTTCCAGCTGCAGCAGTGCCTGGGTCACCTGCGAGGTTGATAGTCCGAGGGGCTCGGCGATGCTGTCGAGGGTGAGCGGTCCGAATGCACTGAGGCGTGCGCGAATCACCTCCAGTACGGCTTCTTGCGGATCCCAGGTTTCGTCGAAACCCGCCAGTGCTTGCAGCGGCGGTGCTAAGTCCGCCTGTGGATAAATGGCCTGCAGACACGTCAGTTGTTCCACGGCCAGCCACAGTGATTGCCCGGCGCGGGTCTGCAACCGGCTGGCGCGCCCGCTGGCGGCCAACGCCTCGAGCCAGTCGAGCCACTGCGCATTGGCCCGGGCCTCGGCGTCGCTGATGCACGCCAGGTTCATCAGGGCTTCATGCATTTCATCGACGCCGGTGGGCGCGGGCCAGGCTTGCTCGCGCACGGCGCTGATCGCCTCGGCATCCAGGGCGCCGAGGTCATCGGTGGATTGCGGGTCGCTCCAGCGCCGATTGAGCACCGCTTGCGTGCGGCGTTCCTCCAAAGGGGCATCGTCGAGAAAGGTATAGGGGCGCGCGCTGAGAATCTCCGCTGCCAAAGGCGACGGTGCCGGCAGGTCACGGCTGATCAGGCGGATATCGCCCTGCTCGATACGCCGCAGCAACGCGAGCCAGCCTTCCGTGTCCAGGGCCTCGTGCAGGCAATCGTCGAGGGTCTGTTCCACCAGCGGGTGGTCGGGAATCTCCCGTTCGCCGGCGAGGTTTTCCACACAGGCGATCTGGTCGGGGAAAACACTGGCGATGAGGTCTTCACTTTTCATCCGCTGGATCTGCGGCGCCACCTTGCGCCCGCCGCTGTAACGCGGCAGGGCCAGGGCCACGCCGCTATTCCAGCGCCAGCGCACGCCGAACAGCGGGGCATCGAGCACGGCCTGGATCAGCGTGTGCTCGGCGCTGTTGCTGTGCAGGTAGCGCCAGACATCGTTCAATTCGAAACTGTGGCTGGTCGACAGCGACAGGACAATCGCGTCTTCGCTGGCGGCGGCCTGCAATTCGAAGTTGAAGGTGCGGCAGAAACGCTTGCGCAGCGCCAGGCCCCAGGCGCGGTTGATGCGGCTGCCGAACGGCGTATGAATGATCAGTTGGGTGCCGCCGGACTCATCGAAAAACCGCTCCATCAGCAGCGTGTCCTGGGACGGCAGGGCGCCGAATGCCAGGCGCGCCGGGGCCAGGTATTCCACCAGTTGCTCCGCGCTGGCGCTATTGAGGCCTAAAGTGTCGGTCAGCCAGTCGAGGGCCGGTTGCAGGTTGCCCGGCGTGGCACCGAGCAGGTCGTCGAGGTGCGCTTGCAGGCGCGCCACCGCCATCGACAGCTCGGCGCTGCGCCCCGGTGCTTCACCGAGCCAGAAGGGGATGCTCGGCGGCTGTCCCTGAGCGTCCTCGACCCGGACCTTGCCGGTCTCGACGCGCAGGATGCGGTAGGAGGTGTTGCCCAGCTGGAAGACATCGCCGGCAATGCTTTCCACGGCGAAGTCTTCGTTGACGCTGCCGATGTTCAGCCCCTGGGGTTCCAGCAGGACGCTGTAGTCGGCGTTGTCAGGGATGGTGCCGCCACTGGTCACTGCCGTCAGTTTCGCGCCGCGGCGACCGCGCAGGGTGCGGGTCACGGCATCGCGGTGCAGATAGGCACTGCGGATGCCCTGGCGGCCGTTGTAGCCCTCGGCGAGCATGCGCAGCAGCGCCTGATAGTGTTGCTCGTCGAGTCCTGCGTAGGGCGAGGCGCGACGGAACATCTGCAGCAGCGCTTGTTCCTGCCATTCCTGGCAACTGACCTCGGCGATGATCTGCTGCGCCAGTACATCCAGCGGCGCCTGGGGAATGACCAGCGTGTCCAGTTCGCCACGGCGCACGCAGTCCAGCAGCGCCGCGCATTCGATCAAGTCGTCGCGGGTAGTGGCGAACAGGCGGCCCTTGGGCGTCCCGCTGACCTGGTGCCCGGAGCGGCCGACCCTTTGCAGAAAACCGGCAATCGAACGCGGTGAGGTGATCTGGCACACCAGGTCGACGTCGCCGATGTCGATGCCCAACTCCAGCGAAGCGGTGGCGATCAGCACTTGCAGATCGCCGCGCTTGAGGCGCTGTTCGGCGTCCAGGCGAAACTCCTTGGCCAGGCTGCCGTGGTGGGCGGCCACGGCGTGTTTGCCGAGGCGCTCGCTCAGGTGCCGGCTCAGGCGCTCGGCCAGGCGCCGGGTGTTGACAAAAATCAGCGTGGTCCGATGTTCCCGGGCGAGGGTGGCGAGGCGGTCGTAGACCAGTTCCCAGACATCGTTGGCCATCACCGCCGACAGCGGCACGGGCGGCACTTCGATATCCAGGTCACGGGGGCGCGCGTGGCCGATGTCGACGATCTCGCAAGGGCGGTCCTGGCCCACCAGGAAGCGCGAGACCGCTTCAATGGGTTTTTGCGTGGCGGACAGGCCGATGCGTAGCAAAGGCTCCGCGCATAGCGCCTGCAAGCGTTCGAGGCTCAAGGCCAGGTGGCTGCCGCGTTTGCTGGCGGCCATGGCGTGGATTTCGTCGACGATCACCGTGCGCGTGGTGCCGAGCATCTGCCGGCCCGAATCGGAACCGAGCAGCACGTAGAGGGATTCCGGGGTGGTGACGAGGATGTGCGGCGCGTTCTTGCGCATGGCCGAGCGGTCTTTCTGCGGCGTATCGCCGGTACGCACGGCGGTGTTGATCTGCAGCGCCGGCAATCCCATCGCACGCAGCTGTTCGGTGATCCCGGCCAGCGGGTTCTGCAGGTTGATCTGGATGTCGTTGGACAACGCCTTGAGTGGCGAGATGTAGACCACCAGGGTTTGCTCAGGCAGGCCGTCGGGACTTTCCAGGCCCCGGTGCACCAGGTCGTCAATCACCGCGAGGAAGGCGGTGAGGGTCTTGCCGGAACCCGTGGGGGCGGCGATCAGCGTTGAACGGCGCTGGCGAATCAACGGCCACGCCCGGGCCTGGGCGGCGGTGGCCGTCGCGAAGCTGTGGGAGAACCAGGCGCTGACGGCAGGATGAAAACCGTCCAGGGCTCTGTCGGCGGGGATGGGCAGGTTCATGAAGGCAGTTATGCGGGTGGGGGCGGGAAGATGCAAGTACCGTTCAAGATCTTCATCGACCTTGGGCCTCTTCGCTTGCAGGCCCCCCCGTAGGAGCTGCCGAGTGCAACGAGGCTGCGATCTTTCAAAGGCAAGATCAAAAGATCGCAGCCTGCGGCAGCTCCTACCGGGAGGGCTGCCAGCGATGAGGCCATTAGCCGCACCGCAAAACTCCGGGCATCTACACTTTACGGATGACGGTTGCGCACTAAACCCGCAAAATGCAACGATTCCGGCACTGACAACCGCACCACTTGTGTGCAGTGTCGCTAAAATCATTGTTCCAATCAGACTGGGCCTGCTGACTCTATGCGAATGCGCCTTATGTTACTGGGCGGCGGAAATGCCCTTGGGCAGGCGCTGATTCGCCTCGGTGCAGAGGAAGACATCGGCTTCCTCGCCCCCCGCCCGCCGCAAGACGGCTGGGATGCCGCGAGCCTGACACAGTTGCTCGACGACACCCGCCCCGACGCGTTGATCAACCTTGCCTACTACTTCGACTGGTTCCAGGCCGAAGCGGTCAGCGAACAGCGCCTGGCCGGCCAGGAACGCGCCATCGAGCGTCTGGCCGAGCTGTGCCAGCACCACAATATCGTCCTGCTGCAACCTTCGAGCTACCGGGTGTTCGACGGTTCCCGCGCCACCGCCTACAGCGAAAAAGACGAACCTGTGCCTCTGGGCTTGCGCGGTCGGGCCTTATGGCGGATCGAGCAAAGCGTGCGCGCCACGTGTCCACAGCATGTGTTGCTGCGTTTCGGCTGGCTGCTCGACGACAGCCCTGACGGCACCCTGGGCCGCTTCCTCAGCCGCGCCGAAAGCCCTGACGAGCTGCTGATGGCCGACGACCGGCGTGGCAATCCGACGCCGGTGGACGACGCTGCCCGGGTGATCATTTCCGTGCTCAAGCAACTCGATTGCGCGGCGCCGCTGTGGGGTACCTACCATTACGCCGGGCATGAGGCGACCACGCCGCTGGCGCTGGGCCAGGCAATCCTGACCGAAGCCCGCAGCCTGCATACTTTGGCCATCGAGGCGCCGACCGCCCAGGCTCACGCCACCCGTGCGGATGCGGTCGAAGAGCCGCAGCACGCAGTGCTGGCCTGCAAGAAAATTCTGCACACTTTTGGTATCAAGCCACGCGCCTGGCGTGCGGCGCTTCCCGGCTTACTGGACAGGTTCTATCGCCATGGCTGACGGCCCCGTTTTAATCACCGGCGGTGCCGGTTTCATTGGTTCGCACCTGACCGACGCCTTGCTCGCCAAGGGCCATGCCGTACGGATTCTCGACGACCTGTCCACCGGCAAGCGCAGCAATCTGCCACTGGACAATCCCAAGGTCGAGTTGATCGTTGGCGACGTGGCCGATGCCGCCCTGGTCAACCGGGCCATGGTCGGCTGCAGTGCCGTGGCGCATCTGGCCGCGGTGGCTTCGGTCCAGGCATCGGTGGACGACCCGGTAAAAACCCACCAGAGCAACTTCATCGGCTCGCTGAACGTCTGCGAGGCCATGCGTCAGGCCGGCGTCAAGCGCGTGCTGTTCGCCTCCAGCGCGGCGGTCTACGGCAACAATGGCGAAGGCGAGTCGATCGATGAAGACACGCCCAAGGCGCCCTTGACCCCCTACGCGGTGGACAAGCTCGCCAGCGAGCAGTATTTCGAGTTCTACCAGCGCCAGCATGCCCTGGAGCCGGTGATTTTCCGATTCTTCAACATCTACGGCCCGCGCCAGGATCCTTCATCGCCCTATTCCGGGGTGATCAGCATTTTCAGCGAGCGCGCGCAGAAAGGCCTGCCCATCACCGTGTTCGGTGACGGTGAGCAGACGCGAGACTTTGTCTACGTCGAGGATCTGGTTGACTGGCTGGTGCAAGCCATCGAAAAACCCCAGGTCGAAGCCGGCGCGGTCAACGTCGGCTGGAACCAGGCGACGAACCTCAAGCAAATGCTCCAGGCGCTGGAAGATGTGCTCGGCGGGCTGCCGTCGGTGAGCTACGGTCCGGCGCGCTCCGGTGACATCCGTCATTCCCGGGCCAACAACCGTCGCTTGCTCGAGCGCTTCAGAGCGTCCTCGCAAACCCCGATGCAGGTCGGATTGGCGCGGTTGCTGGGACGTTAAACAGTGGGTCTCTGTAGGAGCGAGCCTGCTCGCGATGGTCGTTAACGAAAACGCGGGGTGACTGTTTGCCCACGGTGATCTTGAAACCATCGCGAGCCTGCTCGCTCCTACAGGTGGTAAACATGAATGAAAAAGGCGCCCCTCAAAGGCGCCTTTTTCACGGCCGGAATTTGCCACTACACACTGTGCAATCCCAGTGGCGAGGGAGCGTGCTCCCGGTCGACCTTGCGACGGTCGCCTTCAGTTCTGTGTCTGCTCGCCACGGCCTCATTCACCACCACGTGAACGTTACTTAGAACTTGTAGCCCAGGCCGATCATGTAGATGAACGGATCGACATCCACGTCAACCTTGGCCCGCGTGCCCGGAGCGATCGAATTGTTTTCCACGGTCGCGGTGGTATCGATGTCGATGTAGCGCACCTGGGCGTTGATCAGCACGTTGTCGGTCAGCATGTAGTCAGCACCGACCTGCCAGGCCAGGCCCCAGGAGTTGTCGGCCTTGAAGTTGTCGAAACCGGCGGTTTGCGCGCGGCTGCCGACGTGTTCATCGTAGATGTAGGTGTAGTTGATGCCGCCGCCGACATACGGCTGGAATGCCGACTTCGGATCAAGCGGGTAGTACACCAGGCTCAGAGTTGGCGGCAGGTGTTTCAGGGTGCCGAGCTTGCCGTTGGCCGGGGCCAGGGCGGTGCCCTTGATTTTCACGTCATGCTCGAAAGGCGTGGCCGCGAGCAGCTCCAGTCCCCAGTGGCTGCTGAGCATGTAGGCGAAGTTCAAGCCCAGCTGCGTGTCGCTGCTCATGGTCGCCTTGCCACCCAGGTCCGCACCTGCCAGCGGGCCTTGATCGACCTTGACGCTGGAGCTGTCAGCTTCCGGATTGACGGTGATCGCACCGGCACGAAGGATGATGTCACCGGCTTCGAAGGCTTGGGCGAGCGGGGAGGCGAGCGCCAGGGCTACCAGCGAGGCACTGAGCAAGGACTTGTTCATGGGGGGCTCCAGAGGACGTTAAAATTTTCTATGTCCAATGGTAAGGCGCCTAACGATCTGGTCTTTTGATGCAGCTCAATAAAGTGGCAGGAATCGGCTTGTTCTCGGTGATTTTGCTGGCCCCATCGCGGGCAAGCCCGCTCCCGCAGGGATCTGCGTAGGGCACAAAATTTGAGAACACCCGATAAACCTGTGGGAGCGGGCTTGCCCGCGAAGGGGCCAGCAAAATCACCGCAAAATCACCGGATTCACTCCGGCAATTCATACAGATAAATCTTGTCCGCCTCCATCTGATACCCGGCATCTGCCAACTCGCTTGAGGACGCCTTGACCTGCAGCGCACCCTCGATCCAGTACGGCTGATACAGCTCTTCGACTTTCACCCCCACTTCGCTTTTGACATGCACGATCTGGTTCGACGGCGGCGGTGGCACATGGATGCAGGCGCCGAAGTACGGCACCAGCAGAAACTCCGTGGTCCGGCCCTCCTCGTTGACTTCCAGCGGCACGATGTAACCCGGCAAGCGAATATCCTGGCCATCCAGTGCCGTGACCACCGGTGCGTTGGGCAGGTCCTGCTTGGCCGCCGGTGCCGACTCGGCCGACAGCGCGTTGCTCATCTGCGACAGATCGTGCAGCGGCGTCATGTTCGGCACTTCCTTGGGCGCATCCGCCGGGATCATCTCCGACCAGGTCAAATCTCGCGGTTGCGCGGCCCACAGGGGCAGGGCAACCAGCATCAACAGCGCAAGTACAGCGCGGGGCATTTTCAATGTCCTCATAAACGGATCGACAAGCCATCGGCCAGGGATTGGCGATAGGCGCGCCAGGCCGGCACGCTGCCCATCAGCAGCGCGGCGATCAGGATGCCAGCCAGCAGCGCCCATTCATACGGGCTTGGCCAGGACAGTGGCAAAAACAAGCCATAGTTGGCCTGCACATAACCCTGTGCCGCGGCGATGCACAGGTACAGCAGGGCCACTCCGGCAATCACGCCCGACAGCGCCAGGGCGAAGGCTTCAAGCACCAGCAATGTCGCGATATGCCAGGGGCGCGCGCCGACCGAACGCAGGATTGCCATCTCGCGGCGACGCTCGTTGAGGCTGGTGAGAATTGCCGTGAGCATGCCAATCAAACCGGTCAACACGACAAACAGCGAGACAACGAACAAGGCTTTTTCCGCGGTGCCCATCAGGCTCCACAGCTCCTGCAACGCCACGCCCGGCAGGATCGCCAGCATCGGTTCGCCGCGGAACTCGTTGATCTCCCGTTGCAGGGCAAAGGTGGAAATCTTGTTGTTCAGACCGAGCATGAACGCGGTAATCGCTTGCGGTTTGAGATCCATGTTGCGTGCCTGATCAGCGCTGATGCGACCTTCACCGCGAGCGGGCACGCCGTTGTGCCAGTCGATGTGAATCGCCTCCATGCCGCCCAGGCTGATGTGCAGCGTGCGGTCCACCGGGGTGCCGGTGCGCGCGAGAATGCCGACCACGGTGAAGGGCTTGTCGTCATGCTTGACCAGGCTGATCGCCGCCACGCCATGGGCCAGTACCAGCTTGTCGCCGAGCTTGTAGTGCAACGCATCGGCGACTTCGGCACCGAGCACCACTTCGAACGGGTCGCTGGCGAAGGCGCGGCCGTCGGCCAGTGCCAGGTGTTGCTGGCGGCCGTACTGGTAGTGTTCGAAGTAGGCTTCGGTGGTGCCCATCACCCGGTAGCCGCGATGGGAATCGCCGAGGGACATCGGGATCGCCCACTTCACTTTCGGGTTGCTGGCGAAATGCTCGAAGCTGTCCCAGCGGATGTTGTTGGTGGCGTTGCCGATGCGGAACACCGAATACAGCAGCAGGTTCACCGAGCCGGAGCGGGCGCCGACGATCAGGTCGGTGCCGCTGATGGTGCTGGCAAAACTGGCCTTGGCTTCGGTGCGCACGCGCTCGACCGCCAGCAGCAGGCACACCGACAGGGCGATGGCGAACGCGGTGAGAATCGCGGTGAAGCGGCGGTTAGCCAGGCTGGCCATGGCTAGACGGAACAGATACATCTCAAACCTCGGCAGGCGTGGCGGCGCGATTGAGTTCGGCCAGCGACAGGTTGTGATCGAACAGCGGCGCCAGGCTCTGGTCATGGCTGACGAACAGCAGGCTCGACCCGGCTTCGCGGCATTCGGCGAACAGCAGGCGAATGAAATTTTCCCGGGCGTCGTAATCGAGGGCCGAGGTCGGCTCATCGGCGATCACCAGCTCCGGCTGTCCGATCAGCGCGCGGGCGGCGGCCACCCGTTGTTGCTGGCCGATGGACAGTGAGTCGGCGCGACGACCGAGGATGTTTTCATCCTTCAAACCCAGATGGGCGAGCAGGGTGGCGGCGGCCTTGTCGACGCTGCCGTGGCGCTGCTTCGCCCGTTCGGCGCGCAGTTTCGAGAAGTGGCAGGGCAGTTCGACGTTCTCGCGCACCGACAGAAACGGCAGCAGGTTGAACTGCTGGAAGATGTAGCCGGTGTGGTCGACGCGGAAATGGTCGCGGGCGCCGGCCGAGAGCTGGGTCAATTCCTGGCCGAGCAGGCGGATGCTGCCGCGATCAGGCTTTTGCACGCCGCCCAGCAGGCCGAGCAGGGTGGTCTTGCCGCTGCCGCTGGGGCCCTTGAGAAACAGGGTTTCCCCGCGCTCCAGGCGGAATGACGGGATGTCCAGCAATGGCGGGTGACCGGGCCAGCTGAAGCCCAGGTCGGACAATTCGATGAGTGCTTGGGTCATGGCGCCGATATCATGAGTACGGATTAACCTTTGTAGGAGCTGCCGCAGGCTGCGATCTTTTGATCTTGGGGTTCAAAGATCGCAGCTTCGTTTCACTCAGCAGCTCCTACAGGGGAGGGTGTCGTGAATTCAGAATTTGAGGGCCGCCGCCGTGGCGGTGACATCGACCCCTTGCTGCCCGCTCGGGCCGATCAGTTGTACCTGAATTTTCTGGGTCGCCGGGAATGTATTGAACAGGTTCGCCAGGTCCAGGGTCTTCAGCGCGTCAGGCGTGGAGCAGGTGAACTGGTAGTGGGCGTGGATTTCGCTGTGGTCGTGATGGTGTTCACCCTTGGCTTCGTCTTCATCGTGATCATCGTCGGCCTCAGGCTTGTCGCCAAACAATGGGCTTTCCAGCTTCTGGCTCGCCACGACGCAACCCGCGGCCTTGGGCAGGCTGAACAGGGCCAGGGGTATTTCCAGTTGGGCACGGGTCGCGGCGACCTTGGCCTTGTCGGCATCGGTCGTTGCCAGGTGTTCGAAGCCCACCAGGTTCATCGCCGGGCTTTCCAGCTCCAGCGCCAGGTTCGGCCCGTCCAGCACCGCATTCAGGCGGCCGACGCCATGTTCGTGGGTGCCGAGGCTGCCATGCTCATGATCGTGTTCGTCAGCCGCCTGGGCGACAGCCAGTGGCAACAGGGCAAACGGCAAAGCGATGAGCAGACGGCGCATGACGGATCTCCGAAAAGCAAATGAACAAAATGTTATGTAATCTTATAACGTTTGTGCGCAGAGTTTGACTGGCTGCTTGGCGTTGCACAAGTCCCATGGGAGCATGCGTTGAAGAAATGTGCGGGAGCTGACTCATGTTGCGAATTCGCGGAAGCATCGGCGACTGGCCGGTGGATTTGACCCTGGAGATGGATGACAGCGATTGGGCGCGGCTGGGCGCGCAGTTGCAGGTGGAGAAAACCCCGGTCAGCGCGCCGGCGACGAAACCGCTGAATCAGGACGATGCGCTGTGGCAGGTTGCCAGGGATCTGTTGCGCAAGGCCGGGCAGTTGAGCGGGCCCGACCTGCTGGATCAGCTTGAGGGGTTGGCGGGCAGTGCGGCGGCGGGCAAGCGCTTGTTGGTACGCTTGCGCCATAGTGCCGACGTAAAAGTTATGAGTGGCGGCGATACGCCAATCTACAGCTGGAACGAAATTTTGTAGGAGCCGGCTTGCTGGCGAAGGGGCTTTGAATTCTGCGCCAGCCTCAAGGCCGCCATCGCTGGCAAGCCAGCTCCTACAAAAAAACGGTCGTGCCTTGAACGATCAATAAAGCGCGGCGAAAAGCTTGCGGCGGTAGGTGCTCACCAGCGGGTGATCGTTCCCCAGCAACTCGAACACTTGCAGCAAGGTCTTGTGCGGCAAGCCTTCGCTGTAGCTGCGGTTGCGCATGAACAGCTTGAGCAGCGCATCCAGCGCAGCCTCGTATTGCTGGCGGGCTAGTTGCTGGATCGCCAGTTGATACACCGCTTCGTCGTCCTGGGGATTTTTTGCCAGTCGGGCTTTCAGGTCAGCAGCGTCCGGCAGGTCCCGGGCCAGACCGAGGAACTTGATCTGCGCCTTGGCGCCGGCCAGCGCAGCCTTGTGCTCGTCGCTCTTGACCGCATCCAGCACCGCCTGGGCTTCGCCCAGTTCACCGCGCTCGGTCAGGCAGCGGGCATAGAGGATCAGCGCCTTGGCGTTAGTGTTGTCTTCGCCCAGCAGCACCTTGAGCAGGGCTTCGGCATCGGCAAAACGGCTGTCATCGAACAACGCCTGAGCCTGTTCGAAGGGATCGGCGGCGGCTGGCGGGGGCATTTGCACATGGGGTTCGAGCAGGGCGCGCACGGCGGACTCCGGCTGCGCACCGGCAAAACCGTCCACCGGCTGGCCGTCCTTGAACAGCACCACGGTCGGCAGGCTGCGGATACCGAAACGGGCGACGATGTCTTGCTCGAGGTCGCAGTTGACCTTGGCCAGCAGTAACTCGCCCTGATAGCTCTCGGCGATGCTCTGCAGCATCGGCATCAGCTGCTTGCAGGGGGCACACCACTCGGCCCAGAAATCCACCAGCACCGGTTTGTGGAAAGAGTTCTCGATCACCGACTGGTCGAAATCGGCAGTCGTGGCGTCGAAGATGTACGGCGTTTGCTGACTCATGGGGGATCTCTTGGAAGCGTGAATGTGCTCACTATAAGGGCTGATGCAAAAGATCGCAGCCTTCGGCAGCTCCTACGGGCTAAACCGCATACCCACGTAGGCGCTGCCGAAGGCTGCGATCTTTTGGCGGCTTCAAACACGCCGCGCGTGATAAAGGCTCACATAGCGAAACTCTTCCGGCTCAGCCAGGTCCGGCAAGGTCATGGCCTCCAGCATTTCAATGCGCTGGTACAGCGGATGGCGAAAATCCCGCACCCGGGAATCCGCCACCAGCGCTTCCCGGCCGCGACTGAGAAACTCGTCGAGCAGCGGCAAATTCGCCCGGTCGTACAACACATCTGCCACCAGGATCAGATCAAAGCGATCTGCCTCGGCGAAGAAGTCCGCCGAGTAACCGAGCTCAACGCCATTGAGTTCGGCATTCGCCCGACTCGCGGCAATCGCCAGCGGGTCCAGATCGCACGCCACCACCTCCAGCGCGCCAGCCTTGACGGCGGCAATTCCGGCGATGCCGGAGCCGGCGCCGAAATCCAGCACCCGCTTGCCCGCGACCCAGTGCGGATGCTCGGCAAGGTAGCGGGCCACGGCCAGGCCGCTGGCCCAGCAGAAACTCCAGTAGGGTGGCTCGTGCAGAATGCGTCGGGTTTCTTCCGGGCTGAAGGCGCGGTCCATGTTGTCGCCATCGATCAGCCACAACTTCAGATCGGTGCCCGGCAGATCGCAGGCGACCAGTCGTGCATCGCCCAGCAGTTCACCCAAAGCCTGTTGCAGGTCGAGCGGTGCACTCATGGCGCTTTGACAAATTGCAGTTGGCCCAGCGCCTGGGTGGTCGGTTGGCTGATCACCTGGGACGGCAGATGCAGGATCAACTGGCCGGACTGGCTGGCGCGGCCGCGCAGTTCCACACGGGCCCCCGCCGGGAACGATTCCGGGTTGAAGCGCAGGTGAAACGGCAGCACCTGGTTGTTGCCGACCAGGTTCGAGCTGGCGAGCAACTGTTGCGGACGGTCTTTTTCATCGATCACCAGCAGCGCCAGTTCCACTTCGGCACCCGCCGGTACGCCTTGCAGCGTGCCACTCAGTTCACGCTGATAGGCCGGCAGCGGGCCGAGGTTCGCCGACTCCCGGGCTTTCTTCTGTGCCTGTTCTGTTGCGGGGCCTGGCGTCGGTGGCTCGGGCTTGATGGTATCGCTGCTGCAAGCGGCCAACAGGCTGAAAAGACTGAGCAAAACGAGTGGTCTCAGGGACATTTGCGGCTCCAGCAAGACATAATCCATAGTTAACCAATCTGTATACCGCAAACCCTATGGCTTGTCTTGCCACGGGGATGCGCTACCATGGCCCTCCCTTTTTTTGTTGCCTGCCACCATGCACTGTCCCTTCTGCGGTGCCAACGACACCAAGGTCATCGACTCGCGTCTG